>ENA-UOJD01000209-UOJD01000209.1-human-gut-metagenome-genome-assembly--contig:-P48-NODE-209-length-93761-cov-48.298700_pt1 | contig 93761 bp, 78 predicted proteins | sample MGYA00242342_ERZ723889 | MGnify/ENA metagenome assembly ERZ723889 | reverse complement strand
TTTAGAGAAGCAAAAAGAGTTCGATGATTTTTGCCACCAAGTCACCAAATCAAAATTGTTCGAATTCTCTTCCTTGCAAAACCATACAGGGATGCTACAATAATAGTAATAACGATAAATCCAGAAAAACTCTGTGCGTTAGCGGAGGTGTCTATGATAACAAACTTTGATTATTTGAAAAATGAACCGAAATTTTCTGCATTTGCAAATGTCGCAATCTCAGCAGAAAAGATTATTCTTATGGATCCGGAGGCAAGTATTATCAACAGCCGCAGGGCGATGGAGTTTGCAATCAAATGGATGTATTCAGTAGATAAGGCTCTTGAAATGCCGTATCAGGATAATTTGCAAAGTCTTATGAATGAAGAAGAATACAGACAGCTTGTCGGAGCGGATTTATGGAGACGAATGGATTACATCCGCAGATGTGGCAATAATGTAGCACATGGGAATAAAAAACTCGGTAGAGATGAGGCTATGTTGTGTCTGGAGAATCTGTTCATTTTTCTTGATTATATCGCACACTGCTATACAGAAAATTCTACAGAACGCACTTTTGATAAAAATACGATTACTGCCAGAATGGAAAAAGCCAGAGAATCAAAAGTGGCAGCAAAAAATATAAGAGAAGAACTGGAAAAAGAACAGGAAAAGTCTGCAAGGCAGGAACTTGATTTAAAAAAATTAATTGCAGAAAATGCTTCATTGAGAGAAGAACTATCTGCACGAAGACAGGAACAGCAGCAGACTTATGTTCCAAAACCTCTTGATTTATCTGAGTATAAGACAAGAAAACTTTATATCGATTCCATGCTTACAGATGCGGGCTGGACAGAAGGCAAAGACTGGCTGAACGAAGTAGAACTTTCAGGAATGCCGAATAAATCAGAAACAGGATATGCAGATTATGTGCTTTATGATGATATGCATCGTCCGCTTGCAGTGATCGAAGCAAAGAGAACATGCGTGGATGTTTCGAAAGGCAGACAGCAGGCAAAGTTATATGCAGATTTATTAGAGAAGAAATATAAGAGAAGACCGGTGATCTTCCTTACCAATGGATTTGAAACGCACATTATTGACGGGCAGTATCCGGAAAGAAAATGTGCAACAATTTATTCCAAGCGTGATCTGGAAAAATGGTTTAATTTATTAACCATGAGAATCAGCCTTAAACACATTACAGTAGATAAGAGTATTGCAGACCGCTACTATCAGGAGGCAGCTATCAAGGCTGTTTGTAACAGTTTTGATGATAAAAACCATAGAAAAGCACTCTTGGTTATGGCTACAGGATCCGGCAAAACAAGAACTGTAATTGCACTGTGCAAGATACTTTTAGATACAGGATGGGTGAAAAATATCCTGTTTCTGGCAGATCGAAATTCACTTGTTACACAGGCAAAACGAAGTTTTGTGAATTTACTTCCAAACTTGTCATGTACGAACCTTGTGGAAGAAAAAGATAATTACAAGGCACATTGTGTATTTTCAACTTATCAGACAATGATAAACTGTATTGACACTGTGAATGATAAAGATGGAAAGCTTTTTACCTGCGGTCATTTTGATCTTGTGATATGTGATGAGGCACATCGGTCTATATATAATAAATACAAAGATATTTTTACCTATTTTGATGCACCACTTGTCGGATTGACGGCAACGCCAAAGGATGAAATCGACAAGAATACATATGATATATTTGAATTGGCATCAGGAGTACCTACTTATGGATACGATCTTGCACAGGCGGTAAAAGACGGTTATCTGGTAGATTATGTTTCTGTGGAATCAAAATATAAATTTATTGAGAATGGAATTGTATATGATGAACTGTCAGAAGAGGATAAGGAAGTATATGAGCAGACTTTTACAGATGAAAACCATAACATGCCGGAAGCAATAGAAGCATCTAAGTTAAATTCATGGGTTTTTAACAGAGATACGATAAAAGCAGTTTTAAATACATTGATGACCGATGGTATACGGATCGATTATGGTCAGAAGTTAGGGAAGACGGTTATATTTGCAAAGAACCATGATCATGCAGAAAAAATTTTGGAAGTATTCCATCAGGAATACCCACATCTCCCGGATTATGCGAAAGTAATTGATAATTATATGACCTATGCACAGAGTGCAATTGATGAATTTTCAGATGCAAAAAAGATGCCACAGATTGCAATTTCTGTCGATATGTTAGACACAGGAATTGATGTTCCGGAAGTTGTGAATCTCGTTTTTTTCAAAAAAGTTATGAGCAAGGCAAAATTCTGGCAGATGATCGGACGCGGAACAAGGCTTTGCCCGGGGCTGATCGACGGAGAAGATAAGCAGAAATTTTATATATTTGACTTCTGTGGAAATTTTGAGTTTTTCCGATTAAATAAAGGAAAAGCAACCGCTAATATGATTGCACTTCAGGGGGCAATTTTTGATCTGCAATTTGAAATTGCCTTTAAGCTTCAGAATATTGAATATCAGGAAAAACGTCTGATCGCATATAGAAATGCTCTGGTGAAGCACATGTGTGAAAAGGTACAGGAGATACCGAGGGATCATTTTGCAGTCCGCCAGCATTTAAAATACGTAGATTTATATTCCGAAGAGGCAAATTATCAGAAACTTACTTTTGAGGATACATTAATCGTGCGTGAAGAAGTTGCACCACTTATTTTACCGGAAGAAGATGAAGTGAATGCAGTACGCTTTGATGCACTTATGTATCACATTGAACTTGCATATCTTATGGGAAAAAAATATGCAAAAGCACGGAATGATCTGCTTAAGAAAGTGTCAGGAATTGCTGATGTGGCAAATATTCCTGAAATCCAGGCACAGACGGAGCTGATTCAAAATATTTTGCATACGGATTTTCTGGAACGTGCAGGGATGAATGAGTTTGAAGATATCCGGGAAAACCTTCGCGGATTAATAAAATACATTTCAAATCCTGAAATAAAAAAATATAATACTAATTTTTCAGACGAATTGCTATCAGTTGAGTGGAAAGAGTCAGAGCTTGAGAGCAACGAATTGGAAAATTATAAGAAAAAAGCTGAATATTATATCAGGCAGCATCAGGATCACCTTGTAATTGCAAAGTTAAAGAAAAATCAGCCGTTGACAGATACGGATGTGAAAGCGCTTGAAGAAATCCTTTGGCGTGAAATCGGAACAAAAAAAGATTATGAAGAGGAGTTTGGAACAAAACCACTGGGAGAATTTGTGCGAGAAATAGTTGGACTGGATATGAATGCGGCGAAAGCAGCTTTTTCCGAATATCTGACAAATACAAGTCTTGACAGCCGGCAAATTTATTTTGTCAATCAGATTGTGGAATACATCGTTCATAACGGAATGATGAAAGACTTTTCTGTACTTCGGGAAGCACCATTTACGGATCAGGGCAGTATTGTGGATATATTTACGGATCAGACAGTATGGATGGGAATCAAAAAGGTCATAGATAATATTAATGCGAATGCAGTGGCGTAAAAAATGGGAGGTGCGTTCTTGAACGAAAATGAAAATCATATTTATATCGCAATTGATTTAAAGTCGTTCTATGCCTCTGTTGAGTGCCGGGAAAGAGATCTTGATCCACTGACAACGAATCTTGTCGTGGCGGATGCAGAACGGACGGAGAAAACGATCTGTCTGGCAGTTTCCCCTTCTTTAAAAGCATATGGGATTCCGGGACGAGCGAGGCTTTTTGAAGTGGTGCAGCGTGTGAAAGAGGTCAATCAGGAGAGGATGCAGAAGCTGCCGAAAAGAATGTTTGAGGGAAGCTCCTGTTTTTCAGACGAACTGAAGAAGCACCCGGAGCTTTCTGTTACTTACGTAACAGCAAAGCCACGAATGGCACTCTATATGAAATACAGTACACAAATTTACAACATTTACCTGAGATATATCGCACCGGAAGATATGCATGTGTACTCCATAGATGAAGTATTTATGGATGTGACGCATTATCTGAACACCTATCATATGACGGCGAAGGAACTGGCATCAAAGATGATCCTTGACGTGGTGCAGGAGACAGGTATTACTGCAACAGCAGGAATCGGAACGAACCTTTATCTGTGTAAAGCCGCAATGGATATCGTGGCAAAACATGTCATGCCGGATGCACATGGAGTGAGGATCGCGGAACTTGATGAGATGTCTTACCGGAAATTATTGTGGAATCACAGACCACTGACGGACTTCTGGCGGGTAGGAAGTGGCTACCGGAAAAAGTTAGAAGCGGCCGGACTTTATACGATGGGTGATATTGCACGCTGTTCCATCGGCGGTGAGAGAGATTATTATAACGAAGAGCTTCTTTATAAAATGTTTGGCATTAATGCAGAGCTTCTGATCGATCATGCCTGGGGGTATGAGCCTGTAACAATTGCGGATATTAAGGGATATAAGCCGGAGACAAACAGTATCGGTTCCGGTCAGGTGCTGCATTGTCCGTATGATTTTAATCAGACAAAAATCATTGTCCGTGAGATGACCGATGCACTGGTGCTCGATCTTGTGGAGAAAAAGCTTGTGACAGACCAGCTTGTACTCGATGTCGGATATGATATCGAGAATCTGGCAGACCCGGAACACCGGAAAAAATACCGTGGAGAGGTGAAAGCAGACCGTTATGGCAGACTTGTGCCAAAGCATGCACATGGGACAGCAAATCTTAAGAAAAAGACATCTTCTACATCGCAGATCATGGAGGCTGTATTAGAACTGTATGACCGGATTGTTGATGAGAATCTTTTGATACGCCGGGTTTATGTTACAGCGAATCGCGTTGTGGACGAGCAAACGATATCGGAAGAGACGGAATTTACACAGATGGATTTATTTACTGATTATCAGGCAGTGGCAGCGGAACAGAAAGCCGAGCAGGAAAAACGCGAAAAAGAGCGAAGGCTGCAGGAGGCAATGCTTTCGGTTAAGAAAAAATATGGGAAGAATGCAGTGTTAAAGGGAACGAACCTTCAGGAGGGGGCGACCATGCAGGAGCGAAATAATCAGATTGGAGGTCATCATGCATAAAAAAGAGTATGAGGATATCATTGGGCTTCCACATCACGTTTCCATAGTACATCCGCAGATGTCAATTTATGACAGAGCAGCACAGTTCTCTCCGTTTGCAGCACTGACCGGGCATGAGGCGGCAATTCAGGAGACTGCAAGACTTACGGAAGAACAGGCAGAGCTGAATGAGGATAAGAAGGAGGAACTGAACGAAAAACTGCAGGAACTGATGGCACATGCAGAGGAACATCTGGCAGTGACAGTGACATATTTTAAGCCGGATAACAGAAAAGAGGGCGGTAAATATGAGACAGTGACAGGAACATTTAGAAAAATCCGTGATTATGATAAAATGTTCATTTTAGAAAATGGAACGGGCATTGCGTGTGACATGATTTATGAGTTGGAAGTGAACGGATTTTGGAAATAAATAGATTTTCTGCAACTTACCCCCCCTAAAACGCATCTTACCGCATCTCCTGTAGATTTTCAAAACAGATTATGTTATACCATGATCAGAGAGAAAAAGCTGTAAAGTTACTTTTGTCCAGCAATTTCGATTAAGTGATATAACAAAAAAGGGGTGTGCAATATGCAGAACGAACATGAATCCACAGATATTATCCGTATTGAACATTTAAATAAAACCTTCGGTGATGTAAAAGCAGTCAGGGATTTGGGCTTTTGTGTGAAAAAAGGCGAACTGTTTGCATTTTTAGGTGTGAACGGTGCAGGAAAAAGCACAACAATCTCAATTCTCTGCGGACAGTTATCGAAGGACAGCGGAACGGTACAGATCAAAGGAATCGATAACGAAGGAGCGGGCGAGCAGACAAAGCGGCTGATTGGCGTAGTTTTTCAGGACAGTGTGCTTGATAAGCCGCTCACTGTAAAAGAAAACTTAAAGAGTCGGGCAGCTCTCTATGGTATTACAGGACAGGCGTTTGAAAAAAGATTACAGGAATTGCTGGATATATTGGACTTTGGCGACTATTTAAACCGCCCGGTCACAAAATTGTCCGGAGGGCAGAGAAGAAGGATCGACATTGCGAGAGCATTGCTCCACAGACCGGAGATCCTTATTTTAGATGAGCCGACTACCGGGCTGGATCCGCAGACGAGGCAGGTGATCTGGAATGTGATCGAAAAACTCCGCATAGAGGAGCAGATGACCGTTTTTCTGACAACCCACTACATGGAAGAGGCTGCAAATGCCTCGTATGTGGTGATTCTCGACAAAGGCAGTATTGTGGCGGAAGGAACACCATACGAGTTAAAAAACAGGTATGTGCAGGACACGATTTCTGTTTATGGTGTAACCGAAGCACAAATTAAGTCTTTACATTATAATTATAAGAAAGTACGTGATGGTTACCGGATAAAAGTAGATAATACGTCAGAAGCAACGAAACTGATCGTGGAGCATCAGGAATTGTTTCAGGATTATGAGGTTGTAAAAGGCGGTATGGATGATGTTTTCCTTGCAGTGACAGGCAAAACCTTAGGAGGTGGGCGCGAATGAGAACGATGACAGCTCTGATAAGCAGAAACAGAAAACTTTTCTTCCGGGACAGAGGGATGTTTCTTTCTTCCCTGATTACACCGGTAATTCTGATTGTTTTATATGCAACATTCCTTGCAAATGTATATAAAGATTCCTTTTTGTCTGCATTGCCGGATACCGTACAGATTTCTGACAAACTGATCAACGGAACGGTGGCGGCACAGCTTGCGGCGGCACTTTTGTCTGTGAGCTGTATCACAGTGACATTCTGCGTGAACCTGACGATGGTGCAGGATCTTGCGAACGGTGCAAGAAAAGATTTTAATGTGTCCCCGGTGAAAAAATCTGTGATTTTTCTGGGATACTTTCTTTCAACATTACTCAATTCCCTGATGGTCAACGGACTGGCACTGGTTGTCTGCCTTATCTATATGTGCAAAATGGGCTGGTACATGAGCGTGACGGATGTACTTTGGGTGATTTTGGATGAGATCCTTCTGGTATTATTTGGCTGTGCACTCTCAAGTATCATCTGTTATCCGCTGAAAACACAGGGGCAGATGTCGGCAGTCGGAACGATCATGAGTGCCGGTTATGGATTTATATGTGGTGCGTATATGCCAATCTCCAATTTCGACACCGGACTGCAGAAAGTATTGTCAATTCTGCCGGGCACTTACGGGACTTCTTTGCTGAAAAACCATATGCTGCGTGGAATCTTTGAGGAGATGTCGGCGAATGGCTTCCCGGATGAGGTTGTGACAGCAATCAGGGATTCCTTAGATTGTAATCCGGTTTTCCGGGGACATGTCGTGAATGTTGACCAGATGATATTTATTATGGTGACAAGTATCGTAATTCTTGGTATTCTGTATTTAGTAATTGCATCAAAAGGAGAATCCCGATGAAAATCACCATACTGGATACAATCCCCGGTGAAGAGGATGAGATCATTATAAAATGCCAGAATTTAAGCGAAGATATACAAAATCTGCTCCAGAAATTAAAACAGGGAAACACCAAGATCGCAGGATATAACGAGAATGGTATCCATCTGCTGGAGCCGGATGAAATCTATTATTTTGAGACGGTCGACAACAAAGTGTTTGCCTGTTGCAAAAAAGAGGTTTACGAAGTGCGGGAGAAATTGTATACACTTGAGGGCATGCTTCCGGTCGAATCGTTTATGCGGGCGTCAAAGTCTGCAATTTTAAATCTCAACAAAGTAAAAAGTTTATCACCAGCCTTTGGCGGACGTTTTGAGGCAGTATTAGACAATGGCGAAAAGACGATTATTTCAAGACAGTATGTGCCTGTTTTAAAAGAACGTCTTGGATTGTAAAAGAGGTATGAAGAGATGGCAGAGAAATTAAAAATGTTGATGGATATTTTTGGCAAAGTCACGTTTGGTGTATTGATAGCGGCAACAGTTTTTATTTCTGTTTTCGGGGGATTTGACGCACAGATCAGTGTAAAGATACTCTGGCAGATATTGGCAGTTTCTGCGGTGTGTTCAGTTCCGATTCTTATGTTTGGCTCAGATGCATCGAGGGAGCTGACAAAAAAAGGAATGTTTGCCAGACAGCTATTATATTTCATTTTTGTGAACATTGTAGTTTTAGGGCTTGGAAAATTATTTGAGTGGTTCAGTTTCCGGAATTTTAGCATGGTACTTTTTATGGAGGTTCTCATTATTGCAGTCTATGCGGTTGTGAATATCATCTGTTATCTGAGTGACCGTGCAGATGCACAGAGCATGAATGAAAAATTGCTGGAAATGAAAAAGAATAAGAAAGAATGATAAGCTGACATTATTTTAAAACGAAAGAGAGGTATTTAAAATGAGTAAACATACTGAAAGAGCAAAGGAATTAAGAAGTGAAGTGCCGGTTAGCAGCAACTGTGCACAGACGGTGATGCGTGTATATGCAAAGGAGATCGGGCTGGATGAAGATCTGGCAGCAGCAATTGGCAGTAACTTTGGCGGTGGAATGAGATGCGGTGCAACCTGTGGAGCGATCGCAGCAGGATACATGGTATTAGGTGCCAAGGGAATTGAGTCGCCGGCTGTATTGAATGAATTTCGGAAATGTATTGCAAAAAAACATGACGGTATGACAGATTGTGCAGATCTTTTGCGTGCAAATGCAGCAAAGGGCGGAGAGAAAAAACCACATTGTGACAACATGATCGAGGAAGTGATCACACTGATCGATGAACTGACAGACGGTAGATAATAGAAGGAGAATGCAGCTCCTTTAGCTGTTTCCCATCCTGCTGCATGAATTATGGATCTTTTGCTAAAACGCTATGTTATATGGAATATCTGCATGGCACCATAAGTATGCGGCAGATCCTGCAGAGGAGATTTTCTGGAAGGACAGGAAAGATTCTTACAGGTTGAGCAGGTATTACATAATTGTCTGAGGTCTGCGTGTGTATTTGTATCCAGATGCAGGATAAGCGCAGCTGTTTTGAGGGGCAGAAGCATCGGACCTTCGGTAAGACCGATCGCATCCGGCGCAAGGCGTTCATAGATTTGTGGAAGAAGATCAAGGGAATAGGTATCTCCGAGAAAAGATAATTCTGCAAGGGATAAACCACTTTGATCTTCTATCACATGTGCAAATTCTGCGTATGCTTTTGACAAAAGCAAAAGACTGACGCAGTCCACGATATAGGCTTCCTGGATCTGTTCATGATCCAGATATAATTCTGACAGCTCATCGATACCATTTCCAAGTGTCACAAATCCATAGGCATAATGAGGGAGGGAAATCCCATCCAGATTCTGATCGAGGGAGTAATACGCACAGGATTCCACCAGTGGGAGAAGTGCGGTATAAATCGCTTTTATATATGGAAGATCAGCCGGAGAAAAATGAAAACGGCTGCAAAAATCTTTCCAGTCATCAGAGGACAATTGTGGGGTAAGTTTACATTTCATGAGGCATGTCCCCCTTATCTGAAGCTGCCATAACGGCAATGATCTCCTGAAAGCGGCTTATGATCTTATCATAATTGCTGCGCTGATGCGGAAAACCACATTTCATGCAGGATTTGACTCCATTTTCTAAAAATTCGCAGTTCCCACCACAGGATTTCCCAAGTGTATACAGAGGACAATAACAAAACAGACAATTAAAATCCTCCTCCGGAATTCCTTTATGGCAAGGAAAATATTCACATTTTTTGTTTTGGAAAAATTTATAATATTCACTCATAATGCTGTTATCATCTCATATTTCTGTGAGTAAATCAACGAATAAATTGCATTTGTTTCATCCATAATTTATATCGATCCCATCCATTGTGAATTGATTGTCAATGACATATAATAGAGCAGAAGAAGGAGGTGCGTTTGTGAGCGGAAATGAAAATCATATTTATATCGCAATTGATTTAAAGTCGTTCTATGCCTCTGTTGAGTGCCGGGAAAGAGACCTTGATCCACTGACCACGAATCTTGTCGTGGCGGATGCAGAGCGGACAGAGAAAACAATCTGTCTGGCAGTTTCCCCTTCTTTAAAAGTATATGGGATTCCGGGACGAGCGAGGCTTTTTGAAGTCGTACAGCGTGTGAAAGAGGTCAATCAGGAGAGATCGCAGAAGCTGCCGAAAAGAATGTTTGAGGGAAGCTCCTGTTTTTCGGACGAACTGAAGGAACACCCGGAGCTTTCCGTCACTTATGTGACAGCAAAGCCACGAATGGCACTCTATATGAAATACAGTACACAAATTTACGACATTTATCTGAGATATATTGCGCCGGAAGATATGCATGTGTACTCCATCGATGAGGTTTTTATGGATGTGACGCATTATCTGAACACCTATCATATGACGGCAAAGGAGCTTGCGTCAAGGATGATCCTTGATGTGATGCAGGAGACCGGTATTACCGCCACAGCAGGGATTGGAACCAATCTTTATCTGTGCAAGGTGGCGATGGACATTGTGGCGAAGCATGTCGCACCGGATGCAAATGGAGTGCGCATTGCAGAACTGGACGAGATGACTTACCGGAAACTTTTGTGGAGCCACAGACCGCTGACCGATTTCTGGCGGGTAGGACATGGCTACCGGAAAAAGTTAGAGGAGGCCGGACTTTACACGATGGGAGACATTGCACGATGTTCCATAGGTGAAGAATGGGATTATTATAATGAAGAACTGCTTTATAAAATGTTTGGGATCAATGCAGAGCTTCTGATCGACCACGCATGGGGGTATGAACCGGTCACGATTGCGGATATCAGGGGATATAAGCCGGAGACAAACAGTATCGGTTCCGGTCAGGTGCTGCACTGTCCTTATGATTTTGAAAAGACAAAGCTGATCGTCCGCGAGATGACGGATGCACTGGTGTTAGACCTTGTAGAGAAACAGCTTGTGACAGACCAGATTGTACTCGATATTGGTTACGATATTGAAAATCTGACGAACCCGGACATCCGGAAAAAGTATCATGGCGAGGTAAAAGCAGACCGATATGGAAGATTCGTTCCGAAGCATGCCCACGGAACAGCAAATCTGGATACAAAAACATCTTCTACAGCAAAAATCATGGACGCCGTTTTAGATTTATATGAGCGCATTGTGGATAAGAATCTTCTGGTGCGGCGTGTTTCTGTCACAGCGAACCGTGTTGTGGATGAGCATATGGTATCGAATGAGACAGAGTTTACACAGATGGATTTATTTACCGATTATCAGGCACTGGCAGAGAAACAGAAGGCGGAGCAGGCGAGAATGGAAAAAGAGCGCAGACTGCAGGAGGTAATGCTCTCCGTGAAGAAAAAGTATGGTAAAAATGCGATGTTAAAAGGAACCAATCTGCAGGAGGGTGCAACTATGATAGACAGAAACAACCAGATTGGCGGGCATCGTGCCTGAATTTTTTGAAAGTAGTTTTTGTATAGAAGCAGGCAGAATTTCGAACAAGACAGTGATCCATGCGTTCAGAGGCACATTTTTTGTTTGAAACAGGAAACGCAGACCGCAGAGAGTGAAGGAAAGGAGAAAGCGGATGACGGAAAGTGAAGAAAAATATGGGGATATTCTGAATTTACCTCATCATCAGTCAAAAGTTCATCCACAGATGTCGATTTATGACAGGGCTGCGCAGTTTTCTCCATTTGCTGCATTGACCGGACATGAGGCTGCAATCAAAGAAACAGCGAGACTGACAGAAGAACAGGTGGAACTCGATGAAGATAAGCAGGAAGAACTGAATGAAAAATTACAGACATTGATTGCGTATGCCACAAAACATCCGACAGTGTCAGTAACTTATTTCAAGCCGGATGACAAAAAGACCGGAGGAGAATATGTGACTGCCACAGGGATATTTCAGAAATTCCGTGACTATGAGAGGACAATCGTGCTGGAAGACGGAACAGATATTGAATGTGACAGGATCGTTGAAATCAGGGGGATTTAAAAAGGAAATAGAGGAAATCTTTTTTATAATGGAAAGACAGTCAGTTATTATGTAAAAACTGCAGAGCGGGAGCAGGTGTTTCTTGCGTTTGAGGAAAGAAAGCAGCTCATAGAAGAAAAACAGCGTTTGTCAGCTTATTTAAACGGACTTAAAAGTATTTTAAAAAGAAATCCTTATCTTGACGCAAAAGTGGGACTTGGATATGATAATTTTCTGGATTTTACATGTGGCAGACAGTTTTATGTTGATAAGACACATTTCATCAGCGAATGGATGAGGAGCGATGCAAAAGTCACATTGATCACAAGACCGAGGAGATTTGGGAAAACGACGCTTTTTAGTACCGTGGAGACATTTTTTGATCCAAAGTATGCGAAGCACCCGGAATATTTTGAAAAACTTCGCGTTTGGAAAGATAAAAAGAGTCGGGAAATGTTCGGGAAGATTCCGGTTATTTCGGTCAGTTTTGGAAGCTGCAAGGGTATGAATTATGAACAATCCATGAAAAATATGATGTTCAGTTTCTTTGAAATGTATGAGAAACATTCTTATCTGCAGGACAGTACAGAGTTGTCAGAAAGTGAAAAACAGCAGTTTACAGAGGCAAAAGAATCTTTTTTTGCAAGCAGGGGAGAGAATGACTGGCAGGCAATCAAGCGGCTATGCTACTTTTTATACAGACATCACAAGGTGCTGCCAATTATTCTTGTGGATGAATATGACACACCATTGCTCGAAGCGTATACGCAGGGGTATTGGGATGAGATGATCGCCACATGCAGACAGATATTTCATAATGCATTTAAGCAAAATGATTTTTACAGCCGCGCGATTATTACCGGAGTAACAAGAATTTCTAAAAATTCGTTGTTTTCGGATCTGAATAATCTGGAAGTAGACACAGTTACCTGCGACGCATATGCAGATTGTTTCGGGTTTACAGAGCAGGAAGTAATGGATGCACTGAAATGTCAGAATTTGGATAAGATGCGGGATGTGAAGGATTTGTACGACGGCTTTATTTTTGGCAAACAAAAAGATATGTACAATCCGTGGTCAATCTGCAATTATATCAGGCAGGGAGAACTTATTTCTTATTGGACGAATACGAGCAGTAATAAACTAATTGGTGATATCATCAGAAAGCATCCTGTCGGGCGAAAATATGAGATCGAACAGTTAATGTCCGGTGAAAAAGTGCATAAGGAAATCAACGAGAACATTACATTTCAGTATCTGGATGGCGATGAGAACAGTTTGTGGTCACTGTTATTATCTGTTGGTTATATTAAGGCTGAAAATGTGGTGCACAAAGTGGATACCATTGAGTGTGATGTGTCAGTTACGAATAAAGAAGTTATGGCAATGTTTCGTACAGAGATTCTTGGAATGTTTCATAATGGATTTTCCGTATATAACAGGTTTGTGAAGGCTCTGTTGGAGCATAATATAGAAGATATGAATGATTATCTGTCAGAGATTGCATGCACATCCATGAATTATTTTGATGTTGGAAATGAAAAAGAGGCACGCACGCCAGAGAATTTTTATCATGGTCTGATACTTGGACTGATTGTAACACTTAGGGACAGGTATCGTATTGTTTCAAACCGTGAGAGTGGACGGGGCAGATATGATATTGCAATGTATCCGTTAGAGAAGAATCAGGATGCATTTCTTATGGAATTTAAGGTTTGGGATAAGAAGAAAGAAAAAAATCTGGAAGAGACAGTCGAAAGTGCGTTCCGGCAGATAGAAGAAAAAAATATGTGACAGATCTTGTCACAGCAGGAATCAACGAAGAACGTATTTATAAGCTTGGTTTTGCATTTGCAGGAAAAGAAGTACTTGTGAAGGAGAAAATATAGCTTTTTTAGAAAATAAAATCTGTGATGATAAAAAATTGACATCTTGTGAGAAAAAGTATAAAATAACTAAAAACCTATCGGATAAGTATGAAATGAAAATTCTATCCGACGGAATGACAGGAAAAGAGGAACACGAAAATGGAGCATATCACAAGAGAAGAAGCCTATGATTTATTGAAAAAGTACAACAAAGATCCTTTCCATATCCAGCATGCACTGACTGTGGAAGCTGTGATGAAATGGTATGCAGAGCAGCTTGGCTGGGAATTAGACAAGCTGCTCACAATGACTTTGGAAGCAATGAAAGCTACGGAAGATGAGATCAATGCAGAGATAGAAAAGTAAAAGAAACAGAGGTTTGGAAGAAAACATCCGAACCTCTATTATTTTGCAATAAACAGAACACCAAGTGTACCGGGACCGCAGTGGCTTGACACGACACCACCGGCCCTGGTTTCTAATATCTCATGGAAAATACCGAGACTTTCCAGATACGAGCGGACGGATTCCACCGTTGCAGCGTCACAGCCGGAATGTGTGATGAATACGCGGTCAGGTCTGGCTGCTTTTAAATCAGTTTCCATATCTTTTACATAGGACATGATAACAGAATTGATCTTTCCGCGATATTTTTTTGTCGCATCCATAGCACCGTTTTCTACCACAATTTTTGGATGCAGCTTTAAGACACCACCGGCCATGGCAGCAACAGCGTTACAACGTCCGCCACGGTACAGATAGGTGAGGGTATCCACGACAAAGCTTGCTCTGACATTTGGTTTTAAAGTTTCCATGACAGAAGCAATTTCAGATGCAGAGTGTCCGTTTTTTGCCATAATGGCAGCTTCTATCACAAGAAGTCCGATTCCGGTGGAGAGATTTGCGGAATCAATCACGGTGATCCGGTTTTCTGCTTCTAGTTCCCCGGCAGCAAGACGCATGACATTGCCGGATGTTGACATACTGTTTGAGATGGAAAAGCAGACAATCTCGCGTCCTTCTTCCACATAAGGGCGAAAAAGTTCAATTGTTTCTGCCAGAGACGGGGCGGAAGTTTTTGGGGTTGTCTTATGCTCATCGGACCAGGAGTAAATCTCATCCGGTGTAATTGTTTTTCCATCTTCAAATTCCTCATCTCCGAGAAGAATATGAAGCGGGAGAATATCAATATCGTATTGTGCAACTAATTCTGCTGAGAGGTCGCATGTGCTGTCTGAAATTATTTTTACCATATTAAAAAAGTCCTTTCTGTGAAAAATATCCTATTTCTTCGCCCAGCCAAAATAGCAGCATATGAATCAAAAAAATAATCCAATAGGCTTTCGAAAAATAGTCTGCGAATGAGTTTATATGTCTCCAATTAATAAAATCCAAAAGAATCATTCCAATGGGATTTATTGAAATTGTAAGAAGAGATGCCAGGAAAGCCAGTATGACTCGTGTTATCCGCTTAGTTTGTGAAGAAATAATGGTTGCTCGCCCAATTTCAAATACACATATTCCCCATATTAAAATCATAACGAACACTGCCGGCAGAAGCAGAAAAAATAGAAATGGAAATATAAAATATATGACATTTAAGATCAAAAACAGGAACCAGTATATGGAAAAGGGAGTCAGATTTACTTTCATAATGTTCTCCTTCTGACATAAATACAGAAAATTGCGAAGCAACACTTTATTCTATAGTAACATAAAATATTCTGCACGGCATACACAAAAATTTAATTTTTCATGAAAAAGTTATTAACGAGTATTGTCTGTACAAATTCCCACATGAAATTACAAAAAAATAGAATAAACAGTATATAACAGTTGACAACAGATATGCACTGTTATATACTGTTTGCTGTAAAGAGATATAAGATTGAAAATTGACATTTTTAATCTGGAAATTGTGCTGGCGCACAAAGTTCCCTGATTTATGAAAAGCCGCTGAAGCGGCAGAATGAGAGGAAGTATGCATATTATCTTAAATCATTCCTCCATGGTTCCGATTTACGAACAGCTCATGGAGCAGATAAAATCAGATATTATTCAGTCTGAATTAAAAGAAGGAGAGGCACTTCCGTCTGTGAGGACGCTCGCAGGGGAACTTCGGATCAGTGCGCTCACAGTAAAAAAAGCTTATGACAAGCTGGAAGAAGAGGGATTTGTTACAACCGTTCATGGAAAAGGAACGTATGTGTCAGCTTCGGATAAACAGCTTGCACTTGAAGCAAGGCAGAAAGTGATAGAAGATGACTTCGATAAAGTGATCGACCGGGCACTTTCCATGGGGATGAAGAAGGAAGAAATATCTGAGGTTGTAAAACTGATTCTCGATGAGAAGTAAAATCGGTAAGAAACTTTTGAAATAGATATGACACAATCATGAAATGCTTGATGAGGTATTTGCTTCAGATTGATGTAAAAAGTCAGACAACAGAACATAAAAAAGAAAGGCGGAAATTGTATGATAACAATGCAAAATGTCCGGAAAACATATGGAAACTTTACATTTGAAATATCAATGGAACTGCCGGAAGGACAGATACTGGGGTTGATCGGGAAAAACGGAGCAGGAAAAAGTACCGCGATCAAACTGATTCTTGGTCTTTGCCGGGCAGAGGAAGGAACTGTAACTGTTTTGGGAAGTGACAGTAAAGAACTTTCGGAAAAAGTCAAACAGGATATAGGAGTTTCTCTTGCAGAATCCGGATTTTCCGGGGAACTGACCGTAAACGATGTAAAACATATTTTAAAAAAAATGTATCATTCGTTTGATGAAAACTATTTTATAAAACAGAGTGAAAATTTAAAACTTCCGATGAATAAGAAAATCAAAGAATTTTCAACCGGAATGAAAGCGAAACTCCGCGTGCTGACAGCTATGACACACCATGCAAAGCTGCTGATCATGGATGAGCCGACAGCTGGACTGGATGTGGAGGCGAGAAACGAGATTTTAGATATGTTACGGGCTTATATTGCAGAGGATGAGAGCCGAAGTATACTTATTACATCCCATATTTCCACTGATTTAGAATCCCTATGTGATGAACTTTATCTGATACATGATGGAAAACTCATTTTGCATGAAGCAACAGATGCAATCTTAGTGCAGTATGGCATTTTAAAGGTGAGTGAAGAACAATACCGCACGCTTGATCAAAGCTCTATTTTAAAAGTGCAGAAAGAAAATTACGGCTATGCATGTTTTACGAATGATAAGAAGTTTTATCAGGAAAATTATCCGCAGATTGCAGTGGAAAATGGAGGGATTGATGAGCTGATTCTTATGATGACAGGAGGGTACAGATAATGGCAGGTTTATTGGAAAAAGATATTCGGTTATTATGGGGAACAAAACAGACACTGGTAATTTTGTTTGCAATTGCAGTTGCAGTCGCATTTTCCGGCAACGGAAATTTTATCATTGGATATCTGCCGTTTGTGGTAGAGATGATTGCAATCAGCACGATTGCGTATGACGAGATGGATCATGGCTATCAGTTTTTATTGACACTGCCGATCAATAAAAAAACCTATGTAAGAGAAAAGTATCTGCTTTGTGCCGGAGGAGTAGTGGCAGCCTGGGTAATTGCAGTCTGCCTGTATCTGGTGTCAAAAGTGGTGCGTGGTATACCGGTTGTTGTGGCAGAAGATATGCTGACAGCCGCAGTGATTTTGCTAATCATTCTTTTGATCAGTTTTTTCATGATTCCGGCGCAGATTAAGTTTGGCTGTGAAAAGAGCCGGATTTTGACATTAGGAATGATGGGAGTAATTGCTGCGATTGCATATCTATGTGAGGTCGTGTTCGGAAAAGAACGGTTGTATCAGGCGCTGACCGTGATAGACAATATGAATGTGGCAGTTCTGGCTGGTAACATCATTGGGATCACACTGCTGACACTGTTCATTTCGTATCAGATCAGCAGGCGTATTATGGAAAAAAAGGAGTTTTAACAGGAATTAACAGATGATTTTTGCACCCATTTGGAAAAAAAGATATACTCATAGTATCAGGCTAAGGGGGGACATGAGTTCGTTTTTGTGTAATTGTGGTCACAGAAAAAGGAGAAGAACATGGATGAATTACAGCAGGAATTATTCAAATTACAGGATTTAAAATACAGAAATTTTCACAGTAAACTGATGCCGGGGATTGATAAGGAGACGATCATCGGGATCCGCACACCGGTACTGCGGAAATTTGCGAAAGAATTTGCAAAAACGGAAGCAGCAGAAGCTTTTTTGCAGGAGCTGCCACATACCTATTATGAGGAAAATAATCTTCATATGCAATTGATTTCAGATATCAAAGATTATGAGCGCTGTCTGGCAGAAGTGAAACGTTTTCTTCCATATATTAATAACTGGGCGACCTGCGATATTCCAAGACCAAAGTGCTTCGCAAAGCATAAAACCGAGCTTCTTCCTGTGATAAAAGAATGGATTGCATCCGGGAACACTTATACGATTCGCTATGGAATCGGAACGTTGATGAGCTTTTATCTGGACGAGGATTTTAAACCGGAATATATAGAACTTGTGGCATCTGTGCAGTCGGAAGAATACTATGTCAATATGATGATCGCATGGTATCTTGCAACGGCACTGGCAAAACAGTGGGATGCAACGATCCCATATCTGGAAGAACGAAAGTTATCACCGTGGGTGCATAGAAAGACGATTCAGAAAGCGGTGGAGAGCTATCGCATCACAGATGAGCAGAAAGTTTATCTGAAAACACTGCGTGAAAACTGCTAAGACTAGTACATCGTTCTGTAAATAACAGAGCTAATAACTTGTATGAATTTCCATCTGCGTTATTGATTCAGTTAATTTTTGAACGCTGTACTGGAACTGATAAGGGCAGATTCATGGGGCTAAAAGAAATTTATATTCGGAGAGTTGTGGAAAGAGAACATGAAAAAATCACAGGAAAACGATGAAGAACAGAAATGGGATAAATTACTACAGATTCACACAACCGGACGTGACGATTCCAATTCGGATCAGTACCGGTATCCGTATGAACCGACGCCATATACAGTGTTAGAGCGGCTTGCTAATTCCGGGCTGCTTTGCAAGGAAAATACACTTTTAGATTATGGCTGTGGCAAAGGCAGAGTTGATTTTTTTCTCTCTTATCAGACACGCTGCCACACGATCGGTGTGGAATATAACGAGCGGATTTATGAGAAAGCGATAGAAAACAGAGAACAGGGGGCTGCGGCAGGGCGGACAGAATTTGTACTAGCAGATGCAGTGCAGTTTTCAGTTCCGGCAGAGGTAGACCGGATCTACTTTTTTAATCCATTTTCGATAGAGATATTAAAGAAGGTTTTAGCGCGCGTGTTGGAATCTTATTATGAGAATCCGAGGGAATTGCTCTTGTTCTTTTATTATCCTTCGGATGAATATATTTCTTATTTAATGACAGTAGACGAACTTATCTTTTCCGATGAAATCGATTGCAAAGATTTGTTTCCGGGGGAAAATAAAAGAGAGCGGATTGTGGTGTTTGAGGTTGGATAACTACAGTGTGATTTGCAGTTTCGATACAGTCAGTATCCGTGCAGCAAATATGGCGATTGACATATCCCAAAACAGAAATGGAGGATTTATGTTAGCATCATTATCACTTATTTTTATTGTAGGGCTTGCAATGGGAGCCATTTGCCAGAAACTGAAGCTGCCACGGATCATCGGAATACTCGTCACCGGAATTGTGTTGGGACCGTATGTGCTCGATGCGGTATCTCCGGCGGTGGTCGTTCCAAGAATGGTAACTCTTATGGAGAAAAAATATGGCACAGAGAAAGCAATTCCACAGATGATCATGGCGGGCGTATCGTGTGACGATATTTTTGTGATTGTATTGTTTACAACATTTCTAAGTATTGCGCAGGGTGGTCATGCCAATGTACTTGATTTTGTAAATATTCCGGTGTCAATCGTACTTGGTATAATTTTAGGCGCAGTGACAGGTTATGGACTGTATCTTTTCTTTGAGATGACATATGCGAGAAAACACTGCGTGCGTAACAGTATAAAAGTAATCATTGTTCTTGGATTTTCCTTTTTACTGGTATCAGTGGAAGGATGGCTGGAAGGAAAAATTTCCTTATCAGGACTGCTTGCGGTGGTCGCTATGGCTTGTGTGATTAAAATGAAAAGCCCTGTATTTGTGTCAAAAAGGTTGTTGGAAAAGGAAAATTAAAAAAGATTTTTAGAAAGTATTTTGGCGGAAAGTGTGTTATATTGATTTCAGATAAAAGAAAATGACAGGGGTATCCGGAGATGATCAGAAAAGCAACAGAAGAAGATTTGTCGCGCATCGCAGAAATTTTTGTATTTAATAACAGAATCAATTATTTCCCGATTTTTAAGCAGGAAGAGTATTCATTTGGAGAATTGCAGGTTGTATCCATGATAGATCATTATTTCGGAAAAGGGGAAGTTCTGGAAAATCTGTATGTCGCCGATGAATGTGGAATTGTGAAAGGATTTATGGAAATCCATGGAACAGAAATCCGTAAATTGTATGTCGATCCATGCTTTCAAAGTGGTGGAATTGGAAAGAAATTAATAGAGCATGCAATTTCAACTTTTGATGTTGATCATTTGTGGGCGTTGGAGAAAAATACGAGAGCGATTGCATTTTATCATCGTCACGGATTTATGGAAAATGGAGAAAAAGAATTGGAAGAAGGCACGACAGAGTATATTGCAAAGTTGATAAGGGTGGAAGAAAATGTGCAGTTGGACGAGAAACCAATGCATAGAAAAATAATGAGAGAGGAGGTATAAGAGAAAAAATGGTAACAGATTACTTTGACGTAAAATTAGAAACAAAAGATCTTATTTTAAAGAAAGCAGAATTTGAGGACTGGAAGACAATTTATTATAACCTGTGGAGACACAAGGAGAGCGCAAAGTATATGCTCTGGCAGCCGACAGAGACAGACGAAGATGCAAAAGATCGAATGAAGCGCACGATTGCATTTGAAGAAAAACCGGAGAATAAGTATGCGTTATTTGTGTATTTAAAGAAAACGGGTGAAGCAATCGGTTTTGCAGGCATGCGCGAACTGGAACGGGGCATTTATGAAGAGACAGGTATTGCACTTGGACCGGAATTTGTGCGAAAAGGTTACGGGAGACAGATACTTACGGCACTTCTTGAGGAGGCAGGAAAACTGGGAGCAAAAGAATTCCATGCCTGCAACCGGACGGGCAATGCTGCGTCCAGAGTGTTACAGCTGTCATGTGGATTTGTATTCGATTCACTGTCAGAAGAAAAGACAGATCCAAGAACAGGTGAAACGTATGTTTTGGAGAACCATATTTACAGGTATTAGAAAGTAAGGAAGAAAATGTATTTTGAAAGATTAAATGAACAGAATGTAGAGCAGTATATTGACTATTTAAAGCTTGCGATGCAGCAGGAGCCGGATATGATGACGGTGGAAGAGATAGATGAGGAAGGAATCAGGACAAGGCTTCGGGATTCATTTTATGAAAAGTCTGCATCAATTCTTGCGATGGAAAATAATCAGGTGGTAGGAAGAATTGAGTATCATTTTTATGGGTGTATACAGGATGGATATCGCATGGCGTATGTGAATTGGGTATATGTTTTACCCGAATACCGGCATAGTGGCGTTGCCCGGAAGCTGTTTGCAGAGTTTGAAAAAGACTGCGAAAAGCATGAAATCCATCAATATTATCTGATCCGTGCTACCAACGAGAATGCCGACAGATTTTACAAAAAATTCGAAAATGTGCAGTTGGACGAGGAACCGATGCTTCGGAAAATAATGAGGGAAGATATCTGATTTCTGCATATTGAAAATCTTGAAATAATGCTGACGTATGCATATAATGGATATAGTTTTTAGACAAAAAGCGAGGGTGTTTTGAAAAAAACGGAAAGGAAGTGTACGTCATGAACATTGATGAAGAACTATACAGGCAATATCTCTGTGGCGATGAGGCAGGGCTTGAGGCTCTGATGAAAAAATACGGCGATCCACTGATCTTATACATCAATGGATATCTGCATGATGTTCATGAAGCGGAAGACTTAATGATCGAAGTCTTTTCCTATCTGTTCACGAAAAAACCACGCATCCGGGATGGTGGACTTAAGGCTTACCTATATAAAGCAGCAAGGCATATGGCATTGCGTCACAAAAGCAGACGACGTCATTCTTTTTGTTTTGATGACATGAGTGAGGAACCGGACGTACAGACGCTGGTGGAGGAGATTGTCCAGACTAAGGAACGGGATATGATTTTGCATTTCTGCATGAACGAGCTGAAGTCAGATTATCGGGAGGCTCTTTATCTGACTTACTTTGAAGGCATGAGCTATTTACAGGCCGCTGTGGTTATGGGAAAAAGTGAGAAGCAGATCACCAATATGGTGTACCGGGGGAAAGAACGTATGCGTATATTATTGGAACGGGAGGGAATTACCAATGCGAAGCCATGAGGAGAGGATAGAAGAAGTAAAACGGCGTATTGAGAAGAAAAGGCGTCAGAAAAAACTGCGGAGGAATCTTGCTGTCGCAGTTTCCGGAATAGCAGCGTGTCTTGTGGTAATTGTTGGTGTTTCCATGTCTATGCCAGGTATTATAAATCGAATTGAGTCGGGAAATTCCGCTGGTTTTGAAATGGCGGAAATGATGTCAGGTGGCAGCACTGTACTTGGATATATTGTGGTTGGACTGCTTGCTTTTGTCCTCGGTGTGTGCGTGACAATCTTATGTTTACGTATCCGTCTGCTGAACAAGGAGGAACAGGAAGACGAGAAAAAGGGGGACAATGCGGATGGAACTTGTCAGTAATCTTTCACAATTTGCAGTTACCCTGCTGGGGTTTGTCCTTAGTGGAATCCGATTTCTGAAAATCCGTTCGCAGGCATATTTCCTGCTGACATGTTTTTATGGCTGTTTTTCCCTTGGCTCTCTGTATTGGACACTGTATCTGCTTTTGTTTTCTGAAACGCCACAGGTCTTTTATGTGTCGGAGTTCGGCTGGGTGGCAAGTGTTATTTTTATTTACATTCTGCAATACACCCTTGCCACGGCAGAGGAAAGAAAATTTCAGACTAAAAAATCCTTGATTGCTTTCCTGATTGGTGTCCCTCTATGTGTGTTATACTGCACATTTGGTGACATTCTTTCCAATCTACTCTGGTGCGGCATGATGACTGTTGTTTCCCATCATGCAATCCGCGGACTTGCTTATGCAAGGACACAGGGAGAAATGGGGCGCAATATGCAATATTTCCACACAGGGGTGTTGTGTTATGTGGCTGCAGAATATGCCCTTTGGACGTTCGGATGCTTCTGGTCGGGCGACACCGTCGCCAGTCCTTATTACTGGATGGATTTTCTGCTGACGATCTGCATTTTTGCCCTGTTGCCTGCCACAGGAAAGGCGGTGCAGGCATGACGTATATTGAAAATGTTTTTATCTGTATGGTGTCGCCTTTGTTGATTGCTACACTGTGTATGGGAAAACGACAGGCAAAGTTTTTCCTGTTCTGTGTTGCCGGAATGGGTGTATGTCTGCTCTCTGCCTACATCAATGCCTTTCTTACTGCACTTTATGGGGCGGACATCTTTGCTGCAACTACGGAGATTGCCCCGGTGGTAGAGGAAGTGATGAAACTTCTACCACTGCTCTTTTATCTTTTGGTATTTATGCCAAAAGATAAGCAGATAAAAAGTGCCGCTGTGATCACGGCACTTTCCTTTGCTACTTTTGAAAATATCTGTTATCTGATTCAAAACGGAGCAGATCATTTTTCTTTTATTTTCTTTCGGGGTATTGGAACAGGAGCAATGCATGTGATATGTGGTGCCATTGTCGGTGGAGGGCTTGCATATGTGTGGCGGTGGACGTGGTTGAAGATAGCTGGAATCTGTGGCCTCTTGGGAGCAACAATCACCTTTCATGCGATCTATAACCTGTTAATTGCCTACGGCGGCGCGGCACAGTATATTGCCTATCTTCTGCCTGTGCTGATTCTGATAGTGGGAAAGACGATCGCTTATCGTCTGACACCGTAATATAATTGAAGTTTTTACTTAGGGAGCTGTCTTTTCGCAGCTCCTATTTTTTTAGCAAAATATTACATTTAAAAAAATTCGTTTTTGTGTGAGAGTTTTTCAGAGTTTTTGTACCTATATAAGTGAAAGAATTTTAAGCACAGTTTTTCAGAGAGGAGGTTTTGCATGCATGTACGATACAAAAAAGCGTGTTGCACTGGTAAAAAAGCGGATGATTAAATATCGCCACAGGCAGGAGAGGATTGGAGTCTGCCGGTTATCTGCTCTATGTGTCCTGCTGTTTTTATTTCTTACAGGAATTGTAGGAATTATGCATGACCAGCCGGCAGATGTTACAGGAATGTATGGCACAATCCTGCTATATGGGGATGCGGGAGGTTATGTGCTGGTAGCGGTCGCTTCCTTTATATTGGCAGTTGTCATTACCACATTATGTATCAGATACGGAATAAGAGAACAAAATGGACAAAACACCGAAAATGAAAAATCATCACTAAGGGAGGAGAATAAAAACAAATGAAAAGACAAAGAACACGGATTTATGTGTCAATGCTCTGTATTTGTTTGATGTTTTCTTTGGTTTCCGTACCGGCTTCGGCAACGGAAACAGAACAGGAGGCAAATAAACATCAGCATACAGAGGCGTGTTATTCATTGGGTAAAAATTGTGTCCATGAACATACACAGGAATGCTATCAGAAGGAGAGTACATCGGAAAATGAGGTAGAACCATCCAAGGCTGCAGAATGCAGCCATGAATGCAGCGAAGAAAGCGGCTGCATCACAAAAGAATTAAGCTGCCAGTCTGAAGGAGAAAGCGGTAACAGTATGATAATGTTGGAACCGTCACAGGAAAATGAAGCCGGAGAAGAATCGGAACAAGAATCGGAACAAGAACAAGAGTCGGAACAAGAACAAGAATCGGAAACTACCGCCTTGTCCAATGAGCAGGAAAACGTTACCGCAGAAACTGCACTGACCGCACCAGCAACTGCAGTTATGCCGGTAAGTTATAATGGACCTGCAATAATCGCAGGAACAAGTGGGATTAATGACCCGGTGAAAACAACCGTAAATCGCAAAGGCGATTATTGGACGCCCAATAGTTACATTTATTTTGGTATAAATAGTAAACAGACGGACTCCCCCCCAATTAAGTGGCGTGTATTGGATTCAAAGAAGGCTAATGACGGTGCGACAAGCGGAATGTTTTTATTTATGGAACATTCGGTGGCATATATGGACACAGTATATAACGACGAACTTAATGCGTACCTCTACTATCAGGGCAGTGTCGCACAACAATGGTGCAATACTTTTGGAGCAAATACGAGTAATTTTTCTATAATAGAGCAATCTGCAATGTTGGGGGTTTCAAAGACCGATATTACCACACATTTGTACGGTCAACGATGGCAGTACAGCACTCTGACACCAAATGATAAGATCTTTTTTTTGTCTGCAAAGGAACTGTCAGATTATGTGGCAAACTATCAGGGGGCTCCGGGAATTAAAGCAGAGGATGTACAAGGCAGAACAAATTCATGGTGGCTGCGTTCACCATTTGCAGATCATGTTATCAAGGCGGGGGTTGGTAATCTCGCCGGATATGTAGGACCTGTACAAGTAAATGAGAAGATTGCAGCACGCCCCGCTCTTAACCTGGATTTTAATGCAATTCTTTTTACATCTGCGGCTTCTGATGGCAAAAAAGATACCGCAGTAGATGGTGATTTAACTGAAGTCGGGATGGGTAATTCGGAATGGAAACTGACACTGAAGGATACAAGCCGCAACTTTATGGCTACTGTTGCAACCTCGATCATGGAAGCAGGTCAGAGTATTCCCGTCATCTATTCTGGAGCAAACACAGGGGATAGTGAGTATGTTTCTGCCATGATTGAGGACGACAGTGGCACGATTCTTTACTATGGACGTATCGCACAAAACAGTGAGAGCGGTACAGCAGATATTACCATACCGTCGAGCCTTGCACCTGGCAGATATACACTCAAAGTATTCGGTGAACAATATAACGGTGATTATAAAACAGATTATGCCAGTGCTCCACAGGACATTTCGATTACTGTCGTCGCTAATGCAAGTGGGACGAACGAAGTATCCACGGAGGCGGAGTTGGTGTCCGCACTGGCAGATAACAGCATTTCAGAGATTCAGATGACGGGAGATATAGACATCGGCAGTACACTGATGGTTAACCGTGCTGTAACACTGGATTTGAACGGTTTTGTGCTGCGGATGACAAATAACCTCAGTGTTATTGAGATTGAGAGCAGTGGTGAGTTGACCATCAGGGACAGCAGCCCATCTGTATCCCATCGGTTTACAACAGACAGTGATGGTCTGTGGGCGCTAGACGAAGCTAATGGTACAGAAATGATCAACGGCGGCGTCATTACCGGTGGTGTGGCGTCCGCAAAGCAGGTTACTGCTGTGCAAAGTTTGCATCTGGGCGGAGGGATCTACGTTGCAGAGAATGGCAGACTGACCATGACTGCTGGTAATATTGTCGGCTGCTCAGCGGAAGACTTCGGCGGAGGTGTGACACTGAGAAAGAACGCCGATTTCACTATGACAGGCGGCAGTATCGTTGGCTGCATAGCAGATAACGGGGGTGGTATCATCTGCTATAACGAAGCCAGCACGATTAAGATGTCTGGTAAGTCACTTATTTACAACTGTCGTGCCAAAGACAAAGGTGGAGGTGTTGGGATCTTGGGGGAACTTTGCATGATGGATACAGCTGCCATCCGAAGCTGTATTTCTGGGTACGGCGGAGGAGGCGTGTTTGTAAATTCCAGCAGCAGCCTTGCGATGTCCGGAAACGCCGTGATCGAGGATTGCAAAGCAGTCAGGGACAGTTACACCCGCGGAGGTGGTGTCTATATGGGTCTGGGTGGATCACTCACGATGCGGGAAAACAGCAGAATCCAAAATTGCAGTGCAGAATGGTCGAATGGTCTGCCTACAAGCTACGGCGGAGGAGTGAGCACTTACTATTATGTAAGGCAGATCATCTTAGAGGACCAGGCAATGATTGACCAAGGCATGGCAGCGAATAAAATCGGGTTATACATCGATGGCAACACTGATTCTGGAGGTGGAGAGTTTAGTGCCAATGGTGGTTCTGTCAACGGTGACGTGATACTCGTAGTGGATAAATGGCGTCCCTGCACCATTACAGGTGCCGGCAGGACTGCGTTCAATGGCACAGTGACTGTCGGACCGGGCAGCAGGATTGAAAAGGGCACATTCAATGGCACAGTCATCAACAACGGAACTATTGCTGGCGGCACATTCAAAGGCATGGTCACGAACAACGATGGTACGGTTCTGGGTGGCGATTTCACTGATGCTACCTTAAGTGGTTCGCTGGTGATTACCTTTGACCCGGACAATGGAGAGCAGAGCAGCACCCAGAAAGTCAATTGGAGTAAGGAAGGAGCAACACTTACCCAGCCGGATCCTGCTCCGGCTAAGGAGGGCTTTATTCTTGATGGCTGGTATTACGATAATGGTAGTAAAAAGACACAATGGGATTTTGGTGCAGATAGGGTAAAACACACCATGACACTCACTGCACAGTGGACAGAATCTGTTTCATATATCGTGGAGCATTACAAGGCTGGTAACAATGGTTACACACTGGAAGAAACCGAAAATTTTACCGGTAAAATAGGGGATACTGTCACAGCCACACAGAAAAATTATGCCGGATTTCGTTATAATCCGTCAGTATCCACGGACACCGGATTACTGAAGAAAAGCAGCAGTGCAGCAGATAAAGTGACATTAAAACTCTACTATGATCTTGCTCGTTATACTGTGACTGTAGAAAACGATGGAAACGGTTTTGCATCCGCTGCCCCTGTTTTTGCATTAGCGGGAGAGGAGATCACCTTGACTGTTACACCGGTAAATGGATATCAGTTTAAGGAATGGCAGTTTGTTTCCGGTGAAGTGACGATCAAAAATAATAAATTTATCATGCCTGCCTGCGATGTGAGCGTAAAGGCTGTTTTTGAAGAAAAAACGGAAAGTAGCGGTGATACTGCTATCAATGATACATCAGTTTCTAACACTAACAGTGGTAGCAACAGTCAGGAAATTGGCACGGTCTATGGAAGGACGAATGATGTTTCGGTCGATACTACAACACACGAAAGTACTGATCCTGCCAACCAGGATTCTGAAGTGAATCAGCTGCGGGAAACTGCAAAAACCAGGCAGAACGGAAGAAAATCGGTAGATAATAATCAGGAAGAAAGTGATCGGGAACAAAACGGTCAGAATCAGGAACAGAAATCAACAGTTGAACCGGAAGACACAACAGATTCGACAAGACCGGAAAAACAAGAAGAAGTCGGTGGCACATCTGACAAAATCCAGCAAAAGGGCAGCATTTCCAAACTGGACATATGGCTTTTGGTTCTTAGTGTATCTGCGGGAATAATTATTGCAACACTACTGGTCATACAACGGAAGAAAAACGATAGACTGAATAAAGCCAGAAAGAAGAAAAACGAATAAAACTTGACAATGGTTATTATTGGTTATATGATACTTATATAACCAATAATAACCATTTTTAATGAAAAGGAGCACATTATGTCTTCAAATCCAACGAAACGAATTGAAGAGATCGACCGGAGACTGGAAGAACTTCCAAAAGGAACCCTGACCTATAAGAAGATCAATGGCAAAGAACAGCCGTATATCCAGCGAACGATTGACGGGAAATCAGTGAGCTATTATGTGAAAGTGTCCGAGCGGGAGAAGGTACTTGTGGAATTTGAGGAGCGCACAAAGCTGCAGGAAGAGAAAAAGCATCTGACGGCTTATGTGGAGGGACTGAAGGACATTCTTAAGCACAATCCATATCTCGCTGCCCAGGTGGTGATCGGGTATCAGGATTTTGAAGACTTTACCTGTGGACAGCAGTTTTATGTCGATAAGACGCATTTTATCACCGAGTGGCTCAGGGAAGGAACGAAGATCACATTGATCACCAGACCGAGAAGATTCGGCAAGACAACCCTGCTCAGTACGGTAAGAATGTTTTTTGATCCAAGATATGCTGATCATCCGGAATATTTCGATAAGCTGCGGGTATGGCAGGACGAAAGAAGCCGAAGTATGTTCGGAAGCACTCCGGTGATCTCCACAAGCTTTGGAGGCTGCAAGGGGATAGATTATAAGCAGTCTATCCGGGGAATGATGGGACAATTGGATACAATGTACGCACACCATGAATATTTACTCGACAGTCCAAGACTTACGGAGGAAGATAAAGAGACATTTAAAGAAACAAGGTGGGGATTTTTTCACAGGGATACAGGCTATATAGAGAATTCTATAAGATATTTATGTGAACTTCTCTATAAGCATTTTGGTGTAAGACCGATTGTACTCATTGACGAGTATGACACACCATTAATCGAAGCATATACGGATGGTTACTGGGATGAGATGATCACGACCTGCCGCCAGTTATTCCATAATACACTGAAAGAAAATGACTATCTTGGCAGAGCCATTATCACCGGAGTGACGAAAGTGTCGAAGAATTCACTTTTTTCTGACCTGAACAATCTGCTGGTCGCCACTGTGACAGATGATATCTACACGGACTGCTGTGGATTCACTGAGCAGGAGGTGATGGATGCATTAAAGTGCCAGAATATTGATGATATGAAAAAAGTGAAGGAAATGTACGATGGATTCATTATCGGTCATCAGAAAGATATTTATAATCCGTGGTCTATCGTGAACTATATGCATGATCGGCAGTTGAGATCTTATTGGATTCTTACCAGCAGCAACAAGCTGATCGGTGATATTATCTGCAGGCATCCGTATGATAAAAAGTACGAGATTGAACAGCTGATGACAGGAAAACCAATACACAAGGTGATCAACGAGAATATTACATTCCAGTACCTTGATGGAGACGAGAATAGTCTGTGGTCACTTCTCCTTGCAGTCGGATATATCAAGGCAGAGAACGTGGTGAAAGATAACGAATGGACAGAGTGTGATGTTTCCGTGACCAACAAAGAGGTTATGTCAATGTTCCGGACACAGATCGTTGCCATGTTTTCGAATGGCAATATTGCATATGAGAATTTTACAAGGGCACTGATAAGGCATAGAACCTGGGATATGATCGGTGTGATGGAAGATATCGCCGAGTATTCCATGAGTTATTTTGATACTGCAAAGAATAAAGGAAAACACGCCCCGGAGAATTTCTATCATGGTCTTGTTTTAGGACTTATTGTATCCATGCGCAAAGAATACCGCATTGTATCCAACCGGGAGAGCGGGGAAGGACGTTATGACATTGCAATCTATCCTTTCGACAAAACAAAAGATGCCTATATCCTTGAATTTAAAGTTTTAAATGAACACAGAGAAAAGACTGTTCAGGAAACTGCACAGAATGCCATGAAACAGATCCGGATCAGAAACTATGAATCAGATCTTCTTGCCTACGGCATCCCTGCCGATCACATCTATAAACTCGGTTTTGGATTTCTCGGTAAGAAAGTCTGGGTAGTCTCTGATCCGCCTGAGAAAGATGAGAAGGATCAGGTCAGATCAGAGTGGGATAACCTGCGGTTCCGATAAAAAACAATATTAGTTATCAGAAGCATCATCATCAGACATGCTGTAAACCTGACGTTTACGAGCCATCTCATCATTTTCAAGGTATTCATCATAGGAGGATACTTTATCAACAAAGGTTCCATCCGGTAAGAACTCAATGATACGGTTTGCAGTTGTCTGTACAACCTGATGGTCACGGGATGCAAAGAGAATAACACCCGGGAACTTGATCAGACCATTGTTTAATGCGGTGATAGATTCCATGTCAAGGTGGTCGGTCGGTTCGTCAAGAATCAGAACATTACTTGCCTGGATCATCATGCGGGAGAGAAGTACGCGGACTTTCTCACCACCGGAAAGAACACGCATTTTCTTAGTTCCGTCTTCACCGGCAAAAAGCATACGTCCAAGGAAACCACGAACATAAGTAGCATCTTTGATCTCAGAATACTGTGTCAGCCAGTCTACGATCAGAAGATCGGTATCAAAGATTGCTGTGTTGTCCTTCGGGAAATAGGACTGGCTTGTTGTCACGCCCCATTTATAAGAGCCGGAATCAGGTTCCATTTCACCGGAGATGATCTTGAACAAAGTTGTTTTTGCAAGCTCATTTCCACCGACAAAAGCGATTTTATCTTCATGACCTACGATGAAGGATACATTGTCTAATACCTTGACACCATCAATCGTCTTGGTGATGCCTTCCACAGTAAGAACTTCATTTCCAATCTCACGGCTTGGACGGAAGTCAATGTAAGGGTATTTACGGCTGGATGGACGGATCTCATCAAGCTGGATCTTTTCAAGAGCACGTTTTCTGGAAGTCGCCTGTTTGGATTTGGAAGCGTTTGCGGAGAAACGGGAGATGAATTCCTGTAACTCTTTGATCTTTTCTTCCTTCTTCTTGTTGGCTTCTTTCATCTGCTTTACAAGTAACTGGCTGGATTCATACCAGAAGTCGTAGTTTCCGGCATAAAGCTGGATCTTGCCATAATCGATATCTGCAATATTGGTACATACTTTATTTAAGAAGTAACGGTCATGGGAAACAACGATAACCGTATTTTCAAAATTGATGAGAAATTCCTCTAACCAGGAGATCGCATCTAAGTCTAAGTGGTTGGTAGGCTCGTCTAAAAGAAGAATATCCGGGTTTCCGAACAATGCCTGTGCAAGTAAAACTTTGACTTTTAAGGCACCAGGAAGATCTGCCATCATAGAGTAATGATAATCGGTAGAAATTCCAAGACCATTTAATAATGTTGCGGCATCGGATTCCGCATTCCAGCCATCCATCTCAGCAAATTCACCTTCTAATTCGCTGGCACGGATACCATCTTCATCGGAAAAATCTTCTTTCATGTAGATGGCGTCTTTTTCCTTCATAATATCATAAAGTCTCTGGTTACCCATGATAACGGTATCAAGAACGGTAAAAGCATCATATTTAAAGTGATCCTGCTGTAAGAAAGAGAGACGCTGACCAGGAGTGATGACAACATCGCCGTTTGTCGGCTCTAACTGACCGGATAAAATCTTTAAAAATGTAGATTTTCCGGCGCCGTTGGCACCAATCAGACCATAACAGTTTCCTTCAGTGAATTTGATATTTACATCTTCAAATAAGGCTTTTTTGCCTACACGTAATGTTACATTATTTGCTTGTATCATTGTAATACCTCTATTTTACATATTTCTTGGTTTAAACGTATCATTTTTATTATACATAAAACCATTGCTTTTTTCAAGAAAAATCTCTACCGGGAAAATATAAGGAAAAACAAGAGAAATTCTTTCTTATACTGTAAAAATTTGGTATAATCATTGTAATGGGGTTTTACAAAAGGAGAAATTGGGGATGTCGGAATTTAATAAGGAAGAAACAGATTACGAAGATCAGCTCAGACAGTCGGAGCGTGAGCGCAAAGATTTGAAAAATATCATATATGAACTTCCGGTAGGACTGATCACGGTAAAAGGGGGAAATGAGCTGACGATTGACATCGCAAACCATGAATTTTGCAGGATGAGCGGATACAGATCGGCGGATTTCAGTATGGAGAAAATGTGCATGGCGCAGTTGATCCATATGGAAGATTACATGATGTTTGAGGATGCGGCGGAGGTCTGCCGCAGAGGGAAAACATCGGATGAATTTGAGGCAAGGATCGTTACAGCAGATCAGAATGTGATCTGGGCAATGTTTCAGTTTCAGATTTACACATACCGGAGTGCAGTGCCATACTATCTTGTATCCTGCTGGGACATTACAGAGCGCAAGAAGATGGAAAATGAGATCATGCTTGTGAACGAGCGCTATCGCATGCTGGAAGAGGTCTCCAATGATATTGTCCTTGATTATGATGTGAAAAAACAGCAATTTGAGATACCGGAATGTTATCTGAAATTCGCAGAGAATAAAAGTGTGAAATATGCTGGGACAGAAGAACTTTATGGAGCCATACACCCGGATGACAGGGAAAGATTTCAGAAGATGTTTGAGACGGCGCTTCAACGGGAGATGAAAGGAACTGCGGAATACCGTCTGCGGCAGGGGGGAAAAGAATCTGGAAAATATGCTTATTTCAGAACCTATTATCAGAGTATCGCAGATTATGATGGAAAGATCAGCCACATCATAGGAAGAAGTTATGATATCAGCACAGAGCGGGCAGTCCGGGAGAAACTTCTGCGGGAAGTGCAGTTAGATCCGTTGACAAGGATTTACAATAAGACAGCCTCCGGAGAAATCGTAGATGCGTTTCTTGAAAAATCAACACAGGGAACGCATGTACTCTACGTCATTGATATTGACGACTTTAAGAAGATCAATGACACATTCGGACATACTGTTGGAGACATGGTGATATCGGATATTGCAACACTGATACGCGAACAGTTTACGGATGAAGCGGTTGTCGGACGTGTCGGTGGGGATGAATTTATGGTCTTTGTGAAGGACACTTCTTTGCAAGAGGCGGAGGCGAAAGCGGAACAGCTGTGTACAAACGTGCAGAAAACGCTTTCCGGGGATGGAGCAGTCATTGTTGTGACATTGAGTGTCGGTATGGCTGTGACAGGAAAAGACGGGTATGATTACAGTACGTTGTTTGAACGGGCAGATCATGCCATGTATCACATTAAGAAAAATGGGAAAAATCATTATGGCTTTGCAGGAGAGACCGAGGAAGGTGACTGTGAAGGAAAGTACCGCACGGAAGAAAAGGAAAACCGTAGAAATCTGGTGGCGGACAAAGAATTTTTAAATACAGCGTTCAGCCTGTTGTCACATGCAAGGGATATCAATGGTTCTCTGAATGTGCTCTTAGAACAGATTGGCAGAAAATATCAGATGAATATGGTATCTGTTTTTGAATATGCACCCGATGGAAAGAATATGTTACTTACCAACTGCTGGAGTGACATGGGACAGATTTATGAGAAGAATATACTTCCGATTACCTGGCCGAAACTGATGAAGGCTGAGGTGGGAGAATTTGTACAGACAACTCCAAAGTGGCAGGAAAAACGGAAGAAAGAGTGGCTGGAATGGTCAGGAAATGCCATCCCGATCCAGTCAATCGCTGCAGTAAAGTTTGAGTATTCGAATGGAAAAACCGGATGCATCGATGTTGGCTCGGTTGAACAGGGCAAGCAGTGGCGCACAGAGGAGATTGGAACTATCTGCGAACTGAGCAGAGTGGTTGCCGTATTTGTGACGCTGCGTGAGAAAATGCAGGAAGATCAGCAGGCAATCCATAAATTAAAAAACAGAGACCGGCTGACGGGCTTATATAATATGGAAGCTTTCAGGACAAAACTGGTACAGCTTCTGGAGGCAGAGGAAAATCCACAGGAGAATACTTATGCACTGACCATGGTGGATGTCAATAACTTTTCTTATGTCAACGAAAATTTCGGCGCAGAGATGGGAGACAGTATACTGAAAGAATTTTCCCGGCTGTTGGAACGCAAAAAAGTAATGGCAGCATGCCGTATGTACTCGGATTATTTCCTTGTATTGTCCAGGGGAAAGAGCCAGCAGGAGATCCGGAGGCGCGTTAAGGAAGGGAATGAAGAGTTTGAGGCAAAGCTGCAGGAACGTTATCCCGCTGGAGGAATGAAGCTTTCGGCAGGAATCTGCTTCCTGTCAGGAAAGAGTTCGTTTGAGACGATACTGGAGAGCGCAAATCTTGCAAGAAAATATGCAAAAGAACACAATATCACATCCGGTGTTGTCTATATAGAAAAAATGCGTCAGACACGTGACGAACAGGTGCTGATCGCAACACGGTTTCATGCTGCGATCCAGCGTGGGGAGTTTGAAATGTTTTTACAGCCAAAGTTCCGGCTGAAAGAGAATACGATTTATGGGGCAGAGGCACTTGCAAGATGGCATTTCGGAGAGGACGGATACTTACAGCCAAACCGCTTTGTGCCGGCACTGGAATTGATGGGATATATCAAAGACCTTGATTTCTTTATATTAGAGCAGCTGCTGAAATATATGACAAAGTGGAAGGAATCCGGAAAAAGCCTGTTTACGATCTCAACTAATTTTTCGAGAAAACACTTTGAAAACGGTGGCGAGGCATTTTTGCAGCGGATGCATGAGACAATGGACAAGTATGACATTGATCCTTCCTATATTGAAGTGGAAGTTACCGAGAGCGTCATGACAGAAAAACTCGAAGACCTGAAGCACTGCATGATCGAACTGGCACAGATGGGATTCCGCATTGCCATTGATGACTTTGGTACGGGGTATTCGTCTTTGAGTGTCCTTTATGAAATACCGGCGAATGTTGTCAAGATAGATAAAAGTTTTACCGACAAAGTGATGGTGGACAACAAGGGGGAATTTGTATCCCAGATGGGAAAATTTATCCGTGCAGCCAAAGAAGAGATCGTTGTGGAGGGAATTGAGACGGAAGAACAGCGTCAGTTCTTGGAAAGCCATGGGTTTGAATATGGGCAGGGGTATCTGTTTGACCGGCCGATCCCGGCAGATGAATTTGAAAGAAAATATTTATAAATCTGTGCTTTTGGCAAGTGTTTTACTGCCGGGTGAGCAGTAACGTTTATAACTTTGTACTTTGTTTTGTACAGTCTGAATTCTTTACAACGGACAAATTAAATGCTAAAATGTGAATTAAGTCGAAAGCTGGCGGGGATAGTATTCTGCCCCGGGTTAGCAAAGACATTCTATCAATTTTTTATAATTTTAAGGAGGAATAAGTAATGTCCAGAGCAAAACAGTCAATGGACGGTAATACAGCAGCAGCTCATGTAGCATATGCGTTTACAGATGTTGCAGCTATTTACCCAATTACACCATCCAGCCCTATGGCAGATACTGTCGATCAGTGGTCAGCAGCAGGACAGGAAAATATCTTTGGCAATCAGGTCAAAGTTGTAGAAATGGAATCCGAAGCAGGTGCTGCAGGTGCAGTTCACGGTTCCCTTGCTGCAGGTGCATTAACAACAACATTTACAGCTTCCCAGGGTCTTTTATTAATGATCCCTAACATGTACAAAATCGCTGGTGAGCAGCTTCCATGTGTATTTGATGTTTCTGCACGTACCGTTGCAACACAGTCTTTAAATATTTTCGGTGATCACAGTGACGTATATGCCTGCCGTCAGACAGGTTTCGCTATGTTATGTGAGACAAACCCACAGGAAGTTATGGACTTAAGCCCGGTTGCTCATTTAGCAACAATCGAAGGAAAAGTTCCATTCATCAACTTCTTTGACGGATTCCGTACATCCCACGAGATCCAGAAGATCGAGAAATGGGATTATGCAGATTTGAAAGAAATGTGCAACATGGACGCAGTTGCTGCATTCCGTGCACATGCATTAAATCCAGAGCATCCAGCTATGCGTGGATCTCATGAGAATGGTGACGTTTTCTTCCAGCATCGTGAAGCTTGTAATACAGCTTACAATGAATTACCAGCTATCGTTGAAAAATACATGGCTAAGGTTAATGAAAAATTAGGAACAAACTACGACTTATTCAACTACTACGGAGCAGAAGATGCAGAGCGCGTTATCGTAGCTATGGGTTCTGTAAATGACGTAGCAGAAGAAGTAATCGACTACTTAACAGCTAAGGGCGAGAAAGTCGGATTAGTTAAAGTTCGTTTATACCGTCCATGGGTATCTGAAGCATTCTTAAAAGTTCTTCCAAAGACAGTTAAGAAAGTTGCAGTACTTGACAGAACAAAAGAGCCAGGAGCGCTTGGTGATCCATTATACTTAGACGTAGCAACAACTCTTCGTGAGGCAGGTCTTGATACAATCGTATTAACAGGCGGACGTTACGGATTAGGTTCCAAAGATACACCACCTTCAAGCTTATTCGCTGTATACAAAGAATTAGAGAAAGATGCTCCAAAAGCACGTTTCACAATTGGTATCGTAGATGACGTTACAAACTTAAGCTTACCAGAAGTAAAACCAGCTCCTATCACAGCTGCTGAAGGAACTGTAGAGTGCAAGTTCTGGGGACTTGGTGGTGACGGTACTGTAGGTGCTAACAAGAACTCTACAAAGATCATCGGTGACCACACAGACAAATACATCCAGGCTTACTTCCAGTATGACTCCAAGAAAACAGGTGGTGTTACAATTTCCCACTTAAGATTTGGTGACAAACCAATCAGAAGCCCATACTACATCAACCAGGCAGACTTCGTTGCATGTCACAACCCATCTTATGTAACAAAAGGATTCAAGATGGTTCAGGACGTAAAACCAGGCGGAGTATTCATGATCAACTGCCAGTGGTCTGATGAAGAGTTAGCTCATCACTTAAATGCAGAAGCTAAGAAATATATTGCTGATAACAACATTCAGTTATATACAATCAACGCTATTGACAAAGCAATTGAAATTGGTATGGGTAAACGTACTAATACAATTCTTCAGTCTGCATTCTTCAAATTAGCAAACGTAATGCCAATCGAAGAAGCTGTTGATTTCATGAAAGCTGCTGCTAAGAAATCTTACGGTAAAAAAGGTGACGCAGTTGTAGAGATGAACTACAAAGCTATCGACGCAGGTGTTGACGCTGTACATAAAGTTGAAGTACCAGCTTCCTGGTCTAACCCAGAAGCAGATCCAGCTCCTAAGAAATTAACAGGTCGTCCAGAGACAGTTAAGATGGTAGAAGATTTAATGAATCCAATCGCATTAATGGATGGTGATTCTCTTCCAGTATCTGCATTTATGGGCAACCCAGATGGACAGTTCGAGCAGGGTGCATCAGCATATGAGAAACGTGGTACAGCTGTAACAGTTCCTACATGGGATGCTGCTAAATGTATCCAGTGTAACCAGTGTGCATTTGTATGTTCACATGCTACAATCCGTCCATTCATGTTAAGTGAAGACGAAGTAAAAGCTGCTCCAGCTAATATCAAACTTGCTGATACAAAACCAAAAGCAAGCGAATACAAATATACAATGAGCGTATCTCCATTAGACTGTATGGGATGTGGTGAGTGTATCACTGTATGTCCAGTAGGTGCTATCGAGATGGTTCCACAGGAATCTCAGGCAGAAGAACAGCCAGTATTTGACTACTTAGTAGCAAACGTTGGCAAGAAACCTGGTATGCCAGCTGACAATACTGTAAAAGGTTCTCAGTTCAACCAGCCATTACTTGAGTTCTCCGGATCTTGTGCAGGATGTGCTGAAACATCTTACGCTCGTTTGATCACACAGTTATTTGGTGAGCATATGTACATCTCTAACGCTACCGGATGTTCTTCTATCTGGGGTGGTCCGGCTGCTACATCACCATATACTGTAAATAAAGATTCCAACAAAGGACCAGCTTGGGCTAACTCCTTATTCGAGGATAACGCTGAGCATGGTTTAGGTATGCAGATCGGTCAGGAAGTATTACGTGATCAGGCTATCGCAAGCGCTGAGAAATGTGCTTCTTCTGATAAGGCAAGTGCAGAATTAAAAGATGCATTCGCTAAATTCATGGAGACAAAACAGGATACAAAAGCAAATACTCCTGCAACAGAAGCTCTTGTAGCTGAATTAGAGAAAGCTGCAGCAGCTGGATGTCCAGATGCAAAAGCTGCTCTTGAGAAAAAAGATTACCTTGCTAAGAAGTCCGTATGGATCTTCGGTGGTGACGGATGGGCATATGATATCGGTTTCGGTGGATTAGACCATGTACTTGCTTCCGGACATAACGTAAACGTTATGGTATTCGATACAGAGATGTACTCTAATACAGGTGGACAGGCTTCTAAAGCTTCCAACATCGGTGAAGTTTGTCAGTTCGCTGCTGCTGGTAAAGAAGTTGGCAAGAAGAGCCTTGCTGAGATCGCTATGAGCTATGGTTACGTTTATGTAGCACAGATCGCTCTTGGTGCTAACATGGCTCAGGCTGTTAAAGTTCTTGCAGAAGCAGAAGCTTATGACGGACCATCCCTGATCATCGGATATGCTCCATGTGAGTTACACGGTGTGAAAGGTGGAATGAACCACTGCCAGGATGAGATGAAGAAAGCAGTAGCTGCTGGTTACTGGAACCTCTTCTCCTTCAACCCAGCTCTTAAAGCTGAAGGAAAGAATCCATTCACATTAACATCTAAACCAGGCGATGGAACATATCAGGAGTTCTTAAATAACGAGACACGTTACAGCAGATTAACAAGATCCTTCCCAGAAAGAGCTGCAAAACTCTTTGCTGCATCTGAGGAAGCTGCAAAAGCTCGTTACGAACATCTGTTAAGATTAGTTGAGTTATACAAATAAGATTTGGACATTGTCTGAGTCATTGTAAATTCCAGAAAGCCCGGAAAGGCGTAAGCCTTTCCGGGCTTTCTGCATTCAGGACAATAGAATGTTCGCGGAACATTCATTTTATTGTTTATAGAGAAAATGAAAAAAAGATTTTTTGTAGATAGTAGATTTTAAAAGATAGAAAGTTTATAATAACAATCATCAATCCGAATGATAAGAAAAGGAATTGTGACAAACCTATGAAATCAGTTTTAGAAATCTGCTGCGGCAGTTTTGAAGATGTAAAAACAGCATATGAAAATGGTGCCGACAGGGTAGAATTAAACAGTGCATTATATCTTGGCGGTCTTACCCCATCACTGGCAAATCTGATCTGCGCGAAGGAACAGTGTGAGATTCCTGTTGTGGCGATGGTACGTCCGAGAGGTGGTGGATTCTGTTATTCTGCGGAGGAATATCAGACAATGATTTTGGATACAAAACTTTTGCTGGAGCATGGAGCAGACGGGATTGCTTTCGGATTTTTAAAAGAGGATCAAACCTTAGATACAGAACGTACAAAAGAAGTCATCTATCTGATACATGAGCAGGGAAGGGAAGCGGTGTTTCACCGCGCTTTTGACTGTGTTGCCGATCAGAAGAAAACGATCGAGCAATTGATTGGGCTTGGGGCAGACCGAATCTTAACGAGCGGCGGCGCACCGGATGTGTGGAGTGGAAGAGAACGGTTAAAACAGCTTCAGAAGGAATATGGAAGTGAGATTGAAATTCTTGCCGGAAGCGGTGTGAATGAGAACAATGTTAGAGAACTAATGACATATACAGGAGTTCATCAGGTACACAGTTCATGCCGGGTATGGAAAAAAGACATCACAACTTCGAATGAATACGTTGATTTCTCCTATGCAGGAATACAGGAAAAGAATCAATATGAAGTGGTGGATGCAGCAAAAGTACACAGACTGGCAGAATTGTGTTGACAAATACTTTGTGAAAACTTATAATAAAATTATATTTTAAGGATAGTTCACATGCAAATGTACTAAACCGGAAAAGTAAGACGCCGTTGGCTGCGTGAACTTTTTCGGCTTTTTTAATTTTGACGGCAGATTCCCAAAATGGTATCAGCTGTCTGGTGAGGAGGAGCAAATGCAGAACATAACCGGAAAGATTGCATTCGGGGGAATCGCAATCGGAAAAATCAAAGAGATTTCCAAAGAAAACAATGTAGTCAGACGAGTGAAGATTGAGGATGCGAAAGCAGAGATCGCACGTTTTGAGGCAGCCAGAGATCAGGCGGCAGAAGAACTGAAAGGACTTTATGACAAAGCGGTCAAAGAAGTAGGAGAGGCAAATGCAGCCATTTTTGAAGTGCACCAGATGATGTTGGAGGATGAAGACTATCTTGATTCTGTCCGGAATATCATCGAGGCACAGTCCGTCAACGCAGAGTTCGCCGTGGCAACGACTGGCGATAACTTTGCCAGAATGTTCGCAGATATGGACGACGATTATATGAAGGAACGTGCAGCAGATGTGAAGGACATCTCGGAGCGTGTGATCCGTGTTTTATCGCAGAAAGAAGAAAAGGTGAACACTTCTGGAGCAGAAAAAGAAAAATATATCATAGCAGCAGATGATCTTGCACCGAGTGAGACGATCCAGTTAGACCGTGAGACAGTGCTTGCCTTTGTGACACGACATGGCTCTACGAATTCACATACCGCAATCCTGGCGAGGACGATGAACATTCCGGCTCTGGTATCCACAGCAGTTCCGAAAGAAGTGAATGGAAAAATGGCGATCGTGGACGGATTCAAGGGGATCGTGATCATTGATCCGGATGAGGAGACATTAAGAGAATATGAGAAAAAGCAGCAGGACGAAAAGAACCGTCAGGAATTACTGCAGCAATTAAAGGGAAAGCCGACCGTCACGAAAGAGGGCAAAGAAATAAAATTGTATGCCAATATCGGCGAAGTGAAAGATTTAGGCGCTGTTTTACAGAATGATGCAGCAGGTATCGGACTTTTCAGAAGTGAGTTTTTATATTTGCAGAGTGACCATTTCCCAACAGAGGATGAGCAGTTCCAGTCCTATAAAACGGTTGCGGAAGTGATGGCAGGAAAAAAAGTCATTATCCGTACTCTGGATATTGGAGCAGACAAGCAGATCGATTACTTTGGACTCGAACACGAGGACAATCCGGCGCTTGGTTACCGTGCCGTGAGGATCTGTCTGGATCAGCCGGATATTTTCAAGACACAGTTGAGAGCACTGCTCCGCGCCAGCATGTTCGGCAATATTTCCATTATGATCCCGATGATCGCATCGGTATGGGAAGTGAGAAAAGTCAAAGAGATTATGGAAGAGGTAAAAGCAGAGCTGACCTCAGAAGGCATTCCGTTTAAAAATGTGGAATTTGGCATTATGATCGAGACACCGGCAGCGGTGATGATCGCAGATGAACTGGCAAAAGAGGTTGACTTTTTCAGTATTGGAACCAACGACCTGACACAGTATACGCTCGCGATCGACAGGCAGAATGCAAAGCTTGACCAGTTTTATGACTCCCATCATCCAGCAGTGCTCAAGATGATCCAGATGGTCATTGACAGCGCACACAAAGCGGGAATCTGGGCAGGTATCTGTGGGGAACTCGGGGCAGACTTAACGCTTACGGAGACATTTGTAAAAATGGGAATTGATGAATTATCGGTATCACCGGCAATGGTGCTGCCTGTAAGAGATAAAATATTAAATGCTTAATGTTTAAGGAGGAAATGAAAATGAAATCATTCAGTTACACAGTAAAAGACGAGTTGGGAATCCATGCAAGACCGGCAGGGATGCTTGTAAAGGAAGTGAAAAATTTCCAGAGCAAAGTAACACTTGAAAAAGATGGAAAATCTGTAGATGCTTCCCGACTGATGGCAGTTATGGGAATGGGAGTCAAAAAAAATCAGACTGTGACTGTAACGGTAGAAGGCGACGACGAAGGTGCAGCATGTGATGCAATAAAAGCGTTCTTTGAAACGAATCTGTAAAACTCCGGTAGAAGATGGAAAAGATATTGGCTATTATGTATAGGTTTTAGATGCATATATAGTAAATGCTTACAAAAAAGAAAAATAAGCAGGAATAAAACTTGACATAATAAACAATGAATGTTAAAATTTTTTTAAATCAAGCGAATAAAATATTGGATTGTTACTGATAAGCAGGCAAAACCAGATTTTACATTTCTATACTTGGATTTTGTAAAATTTGGTTTTTCTTTTTAGAATGCACAGTAAAACAGAGGCTTTTATCAAATAAAAACGGAGTGGCATATGGTTATCCAGAAAGTGATTAATAACAACGTAATATCAGCATATGATGAGAATCAGCAGGAAGTTGTTATCATGGGTAAGGGGATTGGATTCAAGGCACATACGGGTGATGCGATTGATGAGAGCAGGGTCGAGAAGGTTTTCCGGATTGAGAACGAGAAGCTTTCCCGGCAGTTTCAGGAGATTTTAGAGAACATTCCATTAGAGCATATGCAGCTCACGAGTGATATCATTACCTATGCGAAAAAGAATCTGAATGTACAGTTGAATCAGAGTATTTATATCACACTGACAGATCATATCAATTTTGCGATTCAGAGACAGGTGCAGGGAATCCAGCTGAAGAATGCACTGCTGTGGGAAATCAAGAAGTTTTATCATCAGGAATACCTGATGGGAAAATATGCGATCAATCTTTTGAATGAAAAACTCGGAACAAAGTTTTCAGAGGATGAGGCGGGATTTATCGCACTCCATTTTGTGAATGCAGAGTACGATACAACGATCAACGATACCTTTGCAATGACGAATATGATACAGGGGATCTTAGAACTGGTCAAACAGGAGATGGGCATTGAATTTGATGAGGAATCGCTCCACTATGAGAGATTTGTCACACATCTGAAGTTTTTGGCACAGCGTCTTTACCGGCATGAGTTGTTGAAAGATGAGGAGATCGAATTTGCAAAGCTGATGGAGAACAAGTATCCGGGAGAGTATGAGTGCAGTAAACATATTGCAGAATATATTGAAAAAGAGTACGGCGGTCAGATATCCGGCGAGGAGATCATGTTTCTTGCGATACATATTAAGCGTGTCTGCATGACAGACTAAAGTACATCATAATACAGAAAAGAGGGATTAAGGTGTTCGATTTTTTGAAGAAAAAAGACAAAGGAATTGAGATTGGTGCACCGGTCAAAGGAAAGGCAGTTCCAATCAGTCAGGTAAGTGATCCGACATTCGGAGAAGAGATCTTAGGCAAGGGTGTTGCAATCCAGCCGGCAGATGGTAAGATATACGCACCGGCAGACGGCACGATCGAGATGTTATTTGATACGAAGCATGCAGTGAGCATGACGACCACAGAAGGCGTGGAATTGCTTGTGCATATCGGATTAGACACTGTCGCATTAAAGGGAGAACATTTTACCGCCCATAAAGGAAATGGGGATGCGGTGAAAAAAGGAGATCTTCTGATCTCGGTTGACCTTGAGGCAGTGAAAGCAGCAGGTTATGATGTGATCACACCTATGGTTGTATGCAACACATCGGACTATCAGACCGTGGAAGCAGTGACAGGATCTGATGTCAATCCGGGTGATACAGTTCTGATCTTAAAGAAATAAACAGACAGGGATCTGTGATATGAAAAACGTATTTTAGCCGTGTTTCTAACGGTATAAAATAAAACTAAAAGGGATTATAAAAAAAGGAGGAACTTTTAGTATGATGAAGTATTTGCAGAAATTAGGAAAAGCTTTAATGCTTCCAGTTGCGTGTCTTCCAATCTGTGGTATCTTAATGGGTATTGGATATGCGCTTTGTCCATCTACCATGCAGGGTGGTGATGTTACCGGTATCCTTGAGATGATCGGTTTCTTCCTTGTAAAAGCAGGTGGAGCTTTAATTGATAACATGGCAATTCTTTTTGTTATCGGTGTCGGTGTCGGAATGGCAGACGACAATGATGGTACAGCAGGTCTTGCAGCATTAGCATCATGGTTAATGATGACAAACCTTCTTTCCGTAGGAACAGTTACAACATTAATGCCAGCAATCGCTGACAATGCAACAAAATCTCTTGCATTTGGTAAAATTGCAAACCCATTTATCGGTATCCTTGCAGGTATTATCGGTGCAACATGCTACAACAAATTCAAAGGTACAAAATTACCTGACTGGTTATCATTCTTCAGTGGTAAACGTTGCGTAGCAATCGTTGCAGGTGTTGTTTCTATTATTGTTTCAGCAATCCTGTTATTTATCTGGCCATTATTATTTGGTGCATTAGTTGCAATTGGTGAAAGTATTGTTGGACTTGGTCCTGTTGGTGCAGGTATTTATGCATTCTTAAACAGATTACTGATTCCAACCGGATTACACCATGCATTAAACAACGTATTCTGGTTCGATACGATCGGACTTGGAGATCTGCAGCACTTCTGGGCAGGTGAGACATCTGCTGATGTATCATGGGATTTAGGTATGTATATGTCTGGATTCTTCCCATGTATGATGTTCGGTGTCCCGGGTGCAGCTCTTGCTATGGTTCACACAGCTAAGAGTGACAAGAAGAAATTAGCAATCGGACTTGTAGCTTCCGCAGCTCTTTGTGCATTCGTTTGTGGTGTTACAGAGCCATTTGAGTTTGGTTTCATGTTCCTTGCACCAGCTCTTTACGTTGTATATGCAGCATTATATGGTATCTTCACAGTTATTACTGTATTAGTTGGATTCAGAGCAGGATTCAGTTTCTCCGCCGGAGCAACTGACTTAATCTTCTCTGCACCCCTTCCGGCAGCAAAGAATACATGGATGATCATTCCTCTTGGAATCGCAGCATTTATCGTATTCTACGTTGTATTCCGTTTCGCTATCACAAAGTTTGACTTAAAGACTCCTGGTAGAGAAGATGATGATGTAGAAGCAGAGAAAAAAGTTGATCTTGGAAGCAGCGATTACACAACTGTAGCAGCAACAATCTTAGAAGGTGTTGGTGGTGCAGCAAACGTTACAAGCATTGATAACTGTATTACAAGACTTCGTCTTGAAGTAAAAGACAGCTCTTTAGTAGATGAGAAGAAAATCAAATCTGCCGGTGCAGCTGGCGTTATCAGACCAAGTAAAACAGCTGTTCAGGTTGTTGTTGGAACAAAAGTACAGTTCGTAGCTGATGAGTTCAAAAAATTATGTAAATAATGAACGGCAATTTTGAAGTATGAATATCATTCATAACAAAATAAGCAAATAAGTATAATCCCTTTCTTATCAGAAGCGGTTCCGTCTGGAACCGCTTCTTTTAAATCCACAGGATACCTTAAATTGTCAGCCACAGGATAACATAATGTAAAGGAAGGTTTTTCCTTTACAAGAAAAAGCGCAAATGGTAAAATAAATATAGTTTATTTTAAGCTGGCTGTGGGAGGAGACGTAAATGGCAGGTCTGTTTCAGAGAATAGCACAGAATTACCGGAAGAAGAAAAAAATTACACAGCCGTCCGCAAGGCTGAATGCAAAAGAAGATAAAACAGAACACGCAGGAAAAGTGGTGCGTGCTAAGGAAAGGATACATAGTAAAGTGGAAAAAGAAGATTTTTTATTAAGTCAGATCGATGAATTCAGGGAGAAAGCAAAACAGTTACAGAATTTATTGACATCCAAGGAGAGCAAGGTACAGGAACTGCAGAATCTTGTGAATGAGAGAGAAGACAAAGCGCAGGAACTAGAGCAGATCTTAAGTGAGAGACAGGAAGAGGCAGATGAGATCGTATCTGATTTCAGCAAAAAAGTAGACGAGCTTGCAGAACGTGTCACCGCGAAGATGAATGAGATTGAAATAAGTGTCTCAAAGCAGGTCGCAGATGTGAAGAGAGTGACTGAGGAACAGTTAGAGGCAAACCGCAAGTTAAATGAGAATCAGATCGCAGCCAGCAAAAAGCTTGGAGAAGATCAGATCGAGGCAGGCAGGCAGTTTATCGAAGAACAGACAGCAGCCAATAAGAAAGTAAGCGATGAGCAGGTCGCAGAAGTGAAGGCATTGCTGGAGAATGCAACCTCCCAGCTGGATTCTATCAAAACGGATCTTTCAGAGAAAGTTCACTCCGAGAATGTAAAATGCTATCGCAATATTCAGGATCTGTTCAACGAGTTTGATTCTAAAATTGAAAAAATGGATGAGATGGAGAAAAGCGTTGGCGCTGTAAAGGGATATGTCAAAGTACTTTCCTGGTTTTCCATTATCAATTTTGTGATGCTGGTTGCATTTATTTTATATTCATTAGGCGTTTTTAATTTTTAAGGTAGTGAGGAATTTATGAATATTGAACCAAAAAAAGTATGGGTTGTCGGACATAAGAATCCGGATACGGATTCGATATGTGCGGCAATTTCTTATGCATATCTGAAAAACCAGCTGGGAGAGCGCCAGTATGTACCAAAGCGTGCCGGAGCGATCAGTGAGGAAACCCGGTATGTGCTGGATTATTTTAAGGTGGAGGATCCAGAATTAATTACAGATGTAGGGGCACAGCTCAAGGATATTTCCATCCGCAAAACAGCCGGCATCAGTTCGCAGATTTCTTTGAAAAAAGCATGGGAAACCATGAAAAAGTTAGATGTCGTAACACTTCCGGTGACAAACCGGCTTGGAAAGTTAGAGGGTGTGATCGTAACAAAGGATATTGCAACCTCTTACATGGATGTTTATGACAACCGGGTGTTGTCCAAAGCGAGAACCCAGTATAAGAATATTGCAGAGACTTTGGACGGCAATATTATCGCGGGAAATGAACATGCGTATTTTATCCGTGGAAAAGTTGTTGTCGGAGCGTCTGACCTTGGATTTTTATCGGAATACATCGAAGCGGATGATATGGTCATTCTCGGACCGCAGAAAGAAGTGCAGATTCGTGCATTAGAGTCCAATGCAAGCTGTATCATTGTAGGCTGTGGATTTGAGGTAGACCCGGAAGTCATTCAGATGGCGAATAAAAAAGACTGTGTGATTATCACAACACCATATGACACGTTTTCCATTGCCAGATTGATCAATCAGAGTATGCCGATCAAAGAATTTATGACGAGAGAGCATCTTGTGACATTTGATATTGATGATTATGTGGATGATGTCAAAGAGACAATGTCTAAGATCAGACACCGTGATTTCCCGATTTTGGATGAAAATGGAAACTATCTCGGAATGGTATCCAGACGTAACCTGATGAGCATGCAGAAAAAACAGATCATTCTGGTGGATCATAATGAGAAGTCGCAGGCAGTTGATAATATCAATGAAGCGGAGATTTTAGAGATCATAGATCATCACAGGATCGGAAGCTTAGAGACGATCTCTCCGGTCTATTTCAGAAATCAGCCGTTGGGATGTACGTCCACGATCATTTACCAGATGTTCGGTGAGAAAAATATCGAGATCCCGCAGCATATTGCAGGATTGTTATTGTCAGCGATTCTGTCAGACACGTTAATGTTCCGTTCTCCGACCTGCACACAGCTAGACATTCTGGCTGCAGAGGCTCTGGCAAAGATTGCAAAAGTAGATATTGAGACTCATGCAAAGAACATGTTCAAGGCGGGAAGCGATTTCAAAAATAAGACGACTGAGGAAATTTTTTATTCTGATTTCAAGATTTTCCATACGGATGAGTTTGACTTCGGAGTTGCACAGATCAGCGCCATGAGCCGTGAAGAACTTGATAAAGTAGCAGAGAAGCTCCGTCCGTTCTTAAAAGAAGTTCTGGGTGAGAAGCGGATCGACATGGTCTATGTGATGCTGACAGATATTTTGGAAGAGTCTTCCAGGGTGATTTTTGAGGGGCATGATGCAGGCAGGATCCTTGCAGATGCATTTGAAAGAGAAGAAAATGAAAATGGCATCCTCTTAGAGGGAATCATTTCAAGAAAGAAACAGTTGATTCCGACTCTGATGAATGCGATGGCAGAGAAAGTCTGATTCTTTCATTGAAAACAGGAATGAGTAACCGATTGCCAAAAGGCAGTCAGTATAGGAATGATCAGTGGTTGAAAGTGCTTTGGCGCAGATCCCGTGGGGATTCGCCAAAGCACTTTTTGTATGCGCGGGAAAAAGTGGAATAATTCTTAAATCCACATTCATAACAGACATCTGTGATCGGTTTCCCGGATAAAATCAGTTCTTTGGCGAGCAGCAGACGCTTGGTGGAGAGATAACTGCCGATGCTGTAGCCGGTCTGTTCCTTAAATGTGTGCATGAGATAATAGCGGCTTAAGTAAAAACGGGAGGAGAGATCATCAATACAGATAGACTCTGTTAAGTGTTCGTTCAGATAATTTAAAATGGACAGTATTTTTTCGCTCGAAGCAGAAGTCTCGATAAATTCTATTTTATTGTGTCCTGCGGCGCGGTTTAACTGGATCAGAAACTCTAGAAATAAAAGTTTATGATGCAGTTCATGTGCAAAATCAGAATCCGAGAGGGAGGCATCCAGATCTTTGGTAACGGCGCCTAACCGGCTGTTTCCAAAGGAGTGAACACGCAGTACATGGGACTTTTCTTCATAAGCTTTTTGAAAACACAGGCTGAGATCGCTGTCCGAATCCCGGTATGCGGTCAGAAAATCCGGCGAAACGTAAATGATAATGCGGTCATACACAGCATCGGAATGAATGACCGGTTTGTGGACTTCCCCGGCGTGCACTAGGACAATATCATTTTTTTTCAGGTCATAAGAACGTCCTTCGATACAGTAGGTCACATCTCCATTCAACAGAATCAGAATCTTGTGAAAATCGTGATAGTGGTAGTGAAAGGTGCGCATTTCCTCGTCTTTTAAATGAAACATTTTAAAATCTGTCGTCAAATAACCGACTTTTTTATATTCTGGCATGGTAAAATCCTTTCTTTCGCAGTATATGTCCGAAAAATCAAAGATTTTCCGGACTGACGGGCATTCGCCCTATCACATAAAAATGAAATACAAAAATGTCCGCAAGCAGTCATTTTGTATTTTATTTTTATATGATACTGCTCATTGCTTACACATAGTATAAATGAAAAAAGCACAATTTGCAATATAGACAACACAGAAGTTGTATATGTTTTAAATTGTGTTTTGTATAATTAGCTTATATATGGAAGGCAGACAGATTTTCTGAGGCTTTACATAGGCAGTTTCAAAACAGGAAAAGATAGAAACAGAAGAACATGACAAGCAGAAAGGTGGATTTATTTTATGAAGAATTTCAGCAATTATACAGATTATGACAAAAAAGATAATTTACATTTTGAATCCAAAGCGGTACACGGGGCACTCGGAACAGAACCGTTGACCGGAGCAGTCAGCATGCCGATTTTTCAGGCAGTGACTTACAGACATCCGGCACTTGGAGAGTCCACAGGCTTTGCGTACAGCCGTCTGGAGAACCCTACCAGACAGGAGTTGGAGCGTACCATGGCAATCCTTGAGGGTGGAATCAAAGCATTTGCATTTTCCAGCGGACAGGCTGCAAATATGGCTGTATTTTCTCTGCTAAATCCGGGAGATCACGTTCTTCTTTCTGATGATATTTATGGCGGAACGTTCCGTATTATCGGTGATGTGTTCGGAAAATATGGTATTGAGCACACTTACGTGGAGATGGATGATCTTGACGCGGTGAAGGCAGCAATCAAGCCAAATACAAAAATGTTTTTCGTTGAGACACCGACCAACCCGATGATGAAAGTGGCAGATATTCAGGCTTTATCTGAGATTGCAAAAAGCGTTGGGGCACTTATGGTGGTTGATAACACATTTTTAACACCATATTTCCAGAATCCATTAAAACTGGGAGCTGACATTGTAACACACAGCTCCACAAAATATCTTGGCGGACATAACGACACACTTTCCGGAATCGTTGTGGTAAAAGACAATGAGGAGATCGCAGAGAAAATACACATCCATATCAAATCCCATGGAAGCCAGTTAGCGCCGATGGATTGCTGGCTGTTACTCCGCGGGATCAAGACACTGCCGGTCCGCATGGACAGACATAATGAGAATGCAAAGAAAGTGGCAGAGTGGTTAAGAACCCAGCCAAAAGTAAAAAAAGTTTACTATGTTGGATTTGAGGATCACAAAGATTATGCGACAACCATCAAACAGACGAGAGGCTTTGGAGGTATGATCTCCTTTACCGTGGATTCTTTTGAGACCGTTCAGAAAATCCTTCGAAACGTGGATATGATCATGTTTGCAGAGAGTCTCGGCGGAACAGAGACACTGATCACTTATCCGACCACACAGACACACGAGGATACACCGAAGGATGTCAAGGAAAAATTAGGCATTACAGACCGCTTCCTGCGTATGTCTGTCGGTATTGAAAATGTGGAAGATATCATTGCCGACCTTGACCGTGCAATGAATTCATAAAAGAAATGGATAGGGACTGTCAGAAGATGGCAGTCCCTGGATTTGTCTCTAGGATATAGGTAAAAAGACACAGAAAGAGGGAAAACTATGAAATTTACAAAAATGCAGGCGTTTGGAAACGATTATGTATATATAGATGCAATTCATCAGGAACTTAAAAATCTGCCGGAACTTGCAAGATTCGTAAGTGACAGGCATTTTGCGATCGGTTCTGACGGAATGGTTTTGATCTGCCCGTCAGACAAGGGGGATTTCCGTATGCGTATGTTTAACCCGGACGGAACGGAAGGCGAGATGTGCGGAAATGCACTGCGCAGTGTCGGAAAATACGTGTACGACCACAGACTCACCGACAAGACAGAGCTTGTAATCGAGACTCTGGGCGGCATGCAGCACCTGACACTGACGGTGACAGATGGTTATGTATCCAATATCCGGGCAGACATCGGGGAACCGAGACTTTCCACAAAAGTGATCCCAATCAACACAGAAATGGATACATTTATCGACCAGCCGGTACAGGTGCTTGACCGTACCTTCCACATTACCGCAGTTTCCTGGGGGAACCCGCACTGTGCAATGTTTGTGAATTCTGTGGCAGATCTTGATGTGGAGAAATATGGAAAAGAGATCGAGCATATGACATCCATTTTCCCGAATAAAACAAATGTAACATTCACGGAGTTTGTGAGCAGGGATTATTTAAAGATTCGCGAGTGGGAGCGTGGAACCGGTGAGACGATTGGCTGCGGAACCGGCTGTGCAACTGCGGTAGTGACTGCAATTCTGACTGGAAAATGTGATCGCAAGGTGACCGTGGAACAGATTGGCGGACCACTTCTGATCGAGTGGGATGAGAAAACGAACCATCTTTTTATGACAGGTCCATCCCATACCGTATTTGAGGCTGAGATCGATGCATCCCATATTTTAAAATAAGATGATCACGGAAACCTGTATGCGAAAAGAATAATTGTTTTACGAGTATTTTTATAGCCAGATCAGAAAATAAGAAAAACGATACGTTGAAAGAAAAAAGGAAACGATAAAATGAAATTAAGTAAGATTTGTGAGGAAATTGAATACACACTTCTTCAGGGAAGCCTTGAGACAGAAGTGCGTGATATTATCTATGATTCAAGAAAGATTGCACCGGAAACGATGTTTGTCTGCATGGTAGGGGCAGTGACAGACGGTCATAAATATATCCCGGATGCGGTCGAAAAAGAAGCTTCCGTGATCGTGCTGGAGAAGGAAGAGGAGGCAGCGCAGATTCCAGAAAACATCACTGTGTTAAAAGTGGAGTCCGCTCGTCTGGCACTTGCGCTGATGTCCGCTGCATTGTTTGACCATCCGGCAAGAAAGCTTGTCACCATCGGACTGACCGGAACGAAAGGAAAGACGACCACCACTTATATGATTAAAAAAGTACTTGAGATGGCAGGAAAGAAAGTCGGACTGATTGGAACCATCGGTGCGATGATCGGTGAAGAACATCTTCCATCAAAAAATACAACACCGGAATCCTACGAATTACACCGTATGTTTGCTGCTATGGTGGAGGCTGGCTGCGAGTATGTCGTGATGGAAGTTTCCTCACAGGGATTGAAATTAGACCGCACTGCGGGAATCCTGTTCGATTATGGTATTTTTACAAATCTGTCACCGGATCATATCGGACCGGCAGAGCATGCCTCATTTGAGGAATATATGGAATGTAAGAGTCTTCTTTTCCGCCAGTGCAGGATTGGAATTGTCAACGCAGACGATGAACATGTGGACGGTATCTTAAAAGGACATACATGCGAAGTGAAAACGTTTTCGGCAGAAAGAGAAGCAGATCTCATGGCATCTGATATTGGATTTATCAATGAGGATGGAAAGCTTGGAATGCATTTTAAAGTGAGTGGCTGCATGGACTGTCAGGCGAAAGTTCATATTCCGGGAAGATTTTCGGTATACAATTCCATGGTGACCATGTTAGTGTGTCATCTGGCTGGAATTTCGGACGAGGCAATTTTAGAGGGACTTTCCAAAGTGCAGGTAAAAGGAAGAGTGGAAATGCTTCCGGTATCCAAAGATTATACGCTGATCATTGACTATGCACATAATGAAGTGAGCACGAGAAGCGTTCTCACGACATTGATGGAATATCACCCAAAGCGTCTGATCTGTGTGTACGGCGGCGGCGGCAACCGCTCTAAACTCCGCAGATATGATATGGGTGAGGTGACAGGTGAGATGGCGGATCTCTGTGTGCTGACCTGCGATAACCCAAGGGATGAGGAAATCCGTGATATTAACAATGATATCAAAGTCGGTCTGGCGAGAAGCAACGGCAAATACATCGAGATTGACGACAGGAAAGAAGCGATCGCTTACTGCATGAAAAATGCAAAGCCGGGAGATATGATCGTGCTCCTCGGAAAAGGACATGAAGATTATCAGGAGATCAAAGGTGTGAAATATCATTTTGATGAGAGAGAGGCGGTAGCGGAAATCCTCGATGAGATGAAAGCAGGAAAACGTTAAGTTTTTATCAGACAAATGAAAATAAGAAAACGCCGGGTTTAGAGCGTTGATGAACAAAAAAGAAAAGCCCTGAGGGAATGTATGCAGACATTCTTTCAAGGCTTTTCCAAATTAAGAAGGGGGTTATAATTAATAAAACCCATGTCGTGGTATCACCACAACAATTAATATTATGCACCAGATTCGACAAAAAATCCAGTGAATTTATTGTGAACAAAAAATGTACGAATGTGGTTATAGATTGTAGAAATTCAGTAAAACGTCATATGTTTTGAGGTGGAAAGATGATATAATGTACGCGAAGGCAAAAGTGAGCATGGAATGGGTGGAATTTATGATACGAAAGTACGATATAGGAATGTTTTTGGTATATATAATAATATTATGTCTGATTGTTTCATATAAGTATCCTCAAAACAGTGAGAACCTTATGAAAATGACATCAGATGATCTATTCGTGATAGAAAATAAAGAATTCATGTTAGCTGATTATGCGTACACAGAAAATAAGTCATCCTTCTTTTTCCTGTTAAAAGATGAAAATGACAATACTTACATAATGTCTGCAACTAAATTCCCACTTGTAGACAGATATGAGTTATTGGATCGCAAAATATTTTATGATAAAGAGATTTTAGAAAAGAAAGATTTTTACAACAAAGTAGTTGTTGTGAATGAAAATGACAAGTTAGTCCTTCAAGAAAAAAAGATATTTCCAATACAGTACTTGTGTATTGTATTAACTGCGGTTGTTTTGATAATTCGGATTCTTGCTGGATTTATAAAAAAAAGATGAATGAAAGTCCAATTTCATTTACAGCTTTCATATGAACTACAAGTAATATATAATCACATGAAAAGATAAAATCAGGAGGATTAAGATATGAAACATATCATGAATGATGTGCAGACGGTAAAATCAATAGATGCTTACCAGAACATGACAAATGTACAAAAGGAACGATTTGGAAAAGAAAGCGGTTTGTTGATCGCATACATTTTCGTTCCATGGTTGTTGCTGATTCCGTGTTTTTTCGCACTGTCGAAATCGCATTTTGAGGATGCAATTTGTACAGCAGGAGTTTTATCTGTCGTTGGTCTGTTTTATGGACTATATAAAGTGGCGAAACAAAGAGAATTCGATGGAGAGGGTGATATGATCATTTACGTTCTTAGATTCTTTTTTGTAGTATATGGCTTTGGCATTCTTTGGCAGGTACACTGGCTTTTTGGAATTGCATTTGCAGCTGCAGTTGTTTGGTATATATATACATACTTTAAGGAAGTCGATAATTATGAGACGTACACGAAAGAGGTACAGGGAACGTTCGTTGGATGCAAACATGAAGAATCAAGTGTGGAGCATGTTATGGTCATACCAGTTTTTAAGGTAGGAAGAAAACTCTATCGTGATGAAAGCAACTTTATTGACCGTGGTAAGAATAAGATACTTTACTATGGTGCGCGTACCAAAGAACAGGAAAAAGAACAGGATGAATATACGAACAAAGTGGTTTCGGAAGCATTGGATCATTTCAATGCATTAACTCGTCTTGAAATCGGTCAGACTTATACATTGAAACGGCATCCAATCTTTCGTTCGAAGTTCATATATTGTGCACAACTTACGGAACATCGGTGGGGAAACTGTATCACAGACGACGAGGGAAAACGTGTTCTGGAAGAAGAAAAACTGAAAAAGGAAGAAGAAAAAGAGAATTCTTCTAAGACCGACGAGTGATATTGGATTGAAACGAACAGATAAGTTTTATGCTGTCTTGTAGTGGAGGTATGCCAGCTTCGTCAGCAGATTCTGTTAGATTAAATTTGAATACAAAGTAGGAGGTGGGGTTATATGAAAAAAAAGATACAGGCATTGTGCGCATCTTTATTTATGGGAATCTTATTATTCATGGCAGGAGTTCAAACATTTGCGGAGCCATCTTATACATCTAAGTTTTCTGATTGGGGAAATTTGCTTAAACAATATGCAAATGATGAAAATGGAAGTGAAATGATATATGCGAGAGGAAAGAATGGAGTTATAACAAATAAGGAAGTAGAACAGGCAATAGCGTTTTATGATACTTTTGGAATGAGTGCGGAAGAAGCAAGGAAACAGGCAATTTTATATGTTGAGGAACGGGAGGCATTATATCAGCAGGCAATTGAAGCTGGATATACCGTGACAGATAAAGAAGTATATGATTATTTAGAGGAATTAAAGCAATTTATCAATCAGTCAGAGAATAAAGAAGATGCAATGGCGATTATAGAGCAATTCGATTCAGAAGAAGATTATTGGAATTATGAATTCGAAGTTTATAAAAAAGATTTGCCGATACAGAAGTATATGGCAGCAAAGGAAAAAGAGTTTAAAGAAGTTGCGCCACAGGCAAAAAGCATAAATGAAATAGAAGAAGAATGGCAGGATTATTATGAACAAATAAAAGCGCAGGCTGTTGAAAACGAAGAGTTTAAAGTAGTAGATTAAATTGCATATATATATTATAATCGAGTTTAGAAGAGGAAAATGAAATGAAGAAAAAACTTATCGGAATCAAATCTTTATTTTAACAATAATGTCAGCGGCTAAGGAGGATATATATGGGGAAAAAGAGAATATATGTGGCATTATGCCTCATCGCATTGGCGATGCTTGGAATATGTTTCTTCTATTTAAAGAAAACAGGATGGGGAATGACAGGTGACAAAGCATGGAATGAATTGTTGGATCTGGATAAAAATGTGACATTAGAACAACTTGAGGCAAAGGGATATATAAATGTAACGGGATGTCTGGATGAAGAAAACGAAACGATTAGTGAATTTATCGATAATGCAGGAAACAGGCGTCCGGCTGTTCTTAGACTTACAAGCAATGAGAATGATGATTTGTGTGCAAAAATACTATTATATGATAAGGATTATAACCTGATTCAGATGTGGACGATGTATCCTAACAGACAGCAGGCTGTAGCTCCGGGAAAATGTTTTTCAACGGATGTGGTTTCAAGTAATAAAGATGGAGTTGTAACAGTAACATTAAAAAATATCCAGAATCCAACGGTTCCGACAGAAGAAATACTGCAGGATGAGATGCTTTATAAATGGAAAAATTAAAATTGTCAAAAAATTAACAAAACAGCTTGTTTTTTTCATGTTGTGTGATAGAATAAAAAAGCAATTGAATAATGAGAGGAAAAAGCAATTCGAAGAGGAGAAGAGCAAATTATGAAAAAAAGATTACACATTCTTTTCATGGCACTTCTGGCAATGGCTGTACTGGGCGGATGTGGCGCAGATGGCACAGGAGAGTCTTCGGAGGATACTTCCTCTAAGGAGCAGAATGTACAGGAGACAGAGATCAGTGAAGGACCTGTATACGGCGGCTCCGTTGTTGTAGGCATACAGCAGGATATTGACAGTCTTGACCCACATAAAGCAACTGCGGCAGGAACTAAAGAGATTCTGTTTAATGTTTTCGAAGGTTTGGTAAAACCGGATGAGAACGGTAACCTGATTTGCGCTGTAGCAAGTGATTACAGCATCTCAGACGATGGATTAGTATATACTTTTACATTGAGAGATGGTGTGAAGTTTCATAATGGTAATGATGTGACATGTGAGGATGTGAAGTACTCATTAGAAAGAGCAGCAGGTCTTTTAGATGGAACACCATTAGTAGCAACTTTACAGACAATTCAGTCAGTTGATATTTTAGATGACAAGACGGTCCAGGTGACAGTGGATACACCGAATACAGAGCTGATCTACAGTTTTGTAACTGCAATTATTCCTGCAGGAAGCGGAGAAGATGCAGAGGCGGATCCGGTTGGAACAGGACCGTTTTCTTTTGTTTCTTACACTCCACAGGAGGGAATCGTTCTTGCGAAGAATGAAAATTACTGGCAGGAAGGACTTCCTTATCTTGATGAGGTAGATTTTAAAATTGTGGGAAGTGCAGATACTGCATTGTTAGAGCTTCAGGGTGGAAGCATTGATATTTATGCATACCTGACAGATTCCCAGGCGAATGAGTTAAAGGACAGCTTTAATGTGATCTCATCCCCATCCAATGTTGTGCAGGCATTGTTCTTAAACAATGACTATGAACCGCTTTCTGATGTGAAGGTACGTCAGGCGATCTGCTACGCACTGGATAAAGATATGGTGAATGAGTTCGTAGCCGGTGGAAACGGAACACTCATCAGCTCTGCAATGCTTCCTACATTAAAAGATTACTATGAGGACTTAAATGATCTTTATGGTACTTCTGCAAATGTGGAAAAGGCAAAAGAGCTTCTTACAGAGGCAGGATATGCAGATGGATTTGATCTTGCGATCGCAGTTCCGTCTGTTTATGAGTTCCATATGCAGACCGCAGAGGTTGTGGTAGAACAGTTAAAAGCAGTAGGAATCAATGCAACAATTGATGCTGTAGAATGGAATACCTGGTTAGAAGATGTTTATACCAACAGAGAGTATCAGGCAACGATCAGTGGTATCACATGCAGTGACCTCACACCGGGATATCTGCTGAACCGTTTCCAGACAGATTCGAAAAAGAACTTTGTGAACTTCAAGAGCACAGAGTATGATGAACTCTGGAAAGCGACACAGGCAACACAGGATGCAGCAGAGAAGGCAGCAGATTATAAGAAGCTTCAGACGATCCTTGCCGATGAAGCAGCCAGTGCATTTATCCAGGTTCCGGCGAACACAACAGCATTTAACAAGAACCTTGCAGGATACAAATTCTATCCGATTTATGTACAGGATATGAGTACAGTTTACTTTGTAAAATAAGACGGACACAGAAAGTAGTGCCGTTATCATCTGATCAGAAAGGAAAGCAGACACATGAAATTTTTAATAAAAAAAATATGCACTCTCATTATGACATTGTTTCTCGTTTCAGTAGCTGCTTTCCTTGCTTTTCAGGTAATTCCGGGAGATGTGGTACGTTCCATATTAGGAACGGAGGCAACACCGGAGAGAGAGGCACAGCTTCGAGAAGAGCTTGGATTGGATAAACCACCGGTAGAACGGTATATTTCCTGGGCAGATGATGTACTGCACGGGGATTTTGGCGTGAGTTACCGGTATTCCAAGAATATGAATGAAATGATGCCCGTGAAGGAATTGATAGGAGATAAGCTGCCGGTGACACTTTATCTGGCAGTGATTTCATTTGTCATGATCGTACTTGTGTCAATTCCTTTGGGGGTATTGTGGGCAAAATGTGGAAGCAGGTTCTTAGATGCAGTCTTTGGAGTCTTGACGCAGGTCACGATGGCGGTTCCATCATTTTTTCTTGGAATTTTAGTGACTTACCTGTGTGGCATTGTATTAAAATGGTTTGTACCGGGCGGGTACATAAGTTATCAGGAGAATATGACCGGATTTTTAGCATATTTACTGTTCCCGGCGATTTCGATCGCTTTACCGAAAATAGCGATGACTGCACGCTTTTTGCGTAATTCCATGTTGACGGAGATGAAGCTTGATTATGTGCGGACTGCTTACAGCAAGGGCTGCAGCAAGAATCAGGTCATGTTTGGTCATGTCTTAAAAAATGCCATGATGCCGGTCATTACATTTCTCGGCATGATGATCGCAGAAATTTTGGCAGGAAGTATCGTGGTAGAACAGGTGTTTGCACTGCCTGGGATCGGCAGGCTTCTGATCAGTTCGGTCGGAACAAGAGACCTTCCGGTTGTGGAGATTTTGATTTTGTATATTACCTTTGTGGTGATTTTTGTTTATTTTATCGTGGATATTCTTTACCGGGTGATCGATCCGAGAATCCGTAAGAGTGAATAAAAGCCGCAGGACAGATGTTTCCTTTTGCAGAGGAGCAGGCGGCATTGTGCAGGGATAGGCTTGTGATACGGAGTGTGAAACCTATGGAAAATAAGAAAAGAAAAAAGTGGAACGGATATCTTGCAGCAGGCCTGTTTATGACAGGTCTTGCTGTGTTTTTGGGGATTTTAGGATATTTCTGGACACCTTATAGTACAACTGCCATGTCGGCAGCAGAGAAATTTACAGCACCTTCCGTGCATCATATTTTTGGAACAGACAATTTCGGAAGGGATATTTTTTCAAGAGTGATGCAGGGATTGGGAACAACGCTTGTGATCAGCACATCTGTCGTCCTTTTTTCAACTGTGGCAGGTGTTTTGTTAGGAGCATTTACCGGATATTTCGGAGGCATTTTAGATGAGATCCTCATGCGTATCACGGATGCGGTGAACGGATTCCCAAGTATTCTGCTTACGCTTGTGATCATATCTTTACTCGGAAAAGGCAGGCAGAATGTGATCATCGCACTTGGGATCGTATTTATCCCAAGCTTTGTGCGGATTGTCCGTGGAGAGTTTTTACGTCTTCGTGATGCGGATTATATAAAAAGAGCAAGGCTGATGGGAGTAGGCAGACTCCGCATTCTGTTCATACATATTTTACCTAATATTTTTTCAGTGCTGCTTGTTTCGGTGATGATCGGTTTTAATAACGCGATTCTTGCGGAGTCCGGTATGAGCTATCTTGGAATCGGAGTACAGGCACCGGATGCGAGTCTTGGCATGATGCTGTCAGATGCACAGGGATATTTACAGACCGCACCCTGGTATGCACTGTTTCCGGGACTTGCAATCGTATGGGTCGTGCTTGGATTTTCACTGCTGGGCGAAGGTATCCGGAAATGGGACGGGAGCAGGGCAGAGTAGAGGCTGTGTGGTAGAATGAATGACAGACTGGGGATAAGTATATGAAAGTGGAACAGCAAAAAGACAGCAAACAGAAAAAAATTGTTCAGATAGAAGATTTGTCCGTTTCTTTTGATGGCATGGAAGTTGTTAAGCATGTAAATATAGAAGTGAACAGTGGTGAGATCGTAGGAATTGTCGGAGAATCAGGATCCGGAAAATCAATCACCTCACTGACACTCATGGGGCTTCTGTCAAAGCAGGCACAGGTGACATCCGGGAAAATAATCGTGGATGGGGAAGTATTAAGAGAAGCAGACAGACCTTTTGATGAGCGGCTGTACCGCAGATTTCAGGGAAGCCGGATGTCCATGATATTTCAGGAGCCGATGACCTCCTTAAATCCGACAAAAAAAGCCGGTGTCCAGGTGGATGAGATCGTAAGGCTTCATACGGATCTAGAGAAAGAGAAGCGTTACGAAAAAGTACTGGAAACTTTTCAGGCAGTCGGGCTTAAGGATGCGAAGAAGGTTTATGACAGTTATCCGCACCAGCTGTCCGGAGGCATGAGACAGCGGGTGATGATCGCCATGGCGGTGATCCTGCATCCGGATCTGATCATAGCAGATGAGCCTACGACGGCATTGGATGTGACGATCCAGACACAGATCGTGGAATTGTTAAAAGACATCAACAAGAGTGAACAGAATGCAATGCTTTTTATTACACATGACCTGAATCTGGCAAGACGTATCTGCCATAAGGTCGTTGTTATGAAAGACGGAGTTGTGGTGGAAGCAGATGAAACAGAGAAGATTTTCATGCATCCGAAGGAAGCATACACAAGAAATCTGATCGAGGCAGTTCCTTCCAGGTTAAAGCCGAGGGTTTCCGTAAAGAAAGAGAGCAATACAACGGTTCTTACAGTAAAAGATCTGTCTGTATATTATGAAGACAGATCCAATTCTATTTTCAAAAAGAAAGAAAAACAATATGCGGTAGAACATGTCAGTTTTGATGTGTATGAGGGAGAAAGTCTCGGTCTGGTCGGTGAGAGCGGCTGCGGAAAGACGTCGCTTTCCAAGGCAATCCTTGGAATGCAGGAGCATATGTCGGGAGAGGTAAGCTGTCATGTCAGCCGCCCACAGATGATTTTTCAGGATCCGTACAGCAGCCTGAATCCATCCAAAACGATCGGGTGGCTATTGATGGAACCGCTCAGGGCAGCCGGTATTCTGGATAAAAAGTGTGCAATGTCTAAGGCTGACCGTAAGGCAGCGGCTTATGACATGCTTGCCCGTGTCGGAATGGATGAGAAGTATTTCCATCGTCTGCCATCCGAATTGTCCGGGGGACAGAGACAGAGAATCAGTATCGCACAGGCGCTTATCACAAATCCGGGGTTTATCATTGCAGATGAACCGGTATCTGCACTGGATGTGACCATTCAGGCACAGATCATGGAACTTTTACAGAAGCTGCAGGAAGAAATGAACCTGTCATATCTGTTCATATCCCATGATATCAATGTAGTTTATCATATGTGCGACCGTATCATGGTTATGAAGGATGGAAGAATGATTGAAATAGGGGAGACAGAAGATATTTTTCACGATCCGAAAGAAGCCTATACGAAGAGTCTGCTCGTATAACAAAATAAATGTATGATAGTATAGTCGGGATTTCATATAATAATTGCCGAAACAATGTGAGTATGGTAACATATATAGGCAAAAGAAAAGCTTTGAAAGAGAAATTTTCTATTTTTAAGAAACAGGAGAAATAAAGAGTGGCAATTGATCAGAGTAGAATTCGTAATTTTTGTATTATCGCACATATCGATCACGGCAAATCAACGCTGGCGGATCGTATCATAGAGAGTACCGGAACACTCACAAGCCGTGAGATGCAGGCACAGGTGCTCGACAATATGGATTTGGAAAGAGAGCGTGGAATCACGATCAAATCGCAGGCAGTCCGTATTATTTATAAGGCAAAAGATGGGGAAGAGTATATTTTTAACCTCATTGACACACCGGGACACGTGGATTTTAACTATGAGGTATCCAGAAGTCTGGCGGCGTGTGACGGAGCAATTTTAGTTGTGGATGCAGCACAGGGCGTGGAGGCGCAGACACTTGCTAACGTGTATCTGGCGTTAGACCATGATCTGGATGTTATGCCGGTCATCAATAAGATTGACCTTCCGAGCGCACAGCCGGATGAAGTGATTCAGGAGATTGAGGATGTGATCGGAATTGAAGCGCATGATGCACCGCGGATCTCTGCAAAAACCGGACTGAATATCGATCAGGTGTTAGAGCAGATCGTGGAGAAAATCCCGGCACCGACCGGTGATCCGGATGCACCGTTAAAAGCACTGATTTTTGATGCGCTTTATGATTCCTACAAGGGCGTGATCGTGTTCTGCCGTGTGAAGGAAGGAACGGTAAAAGTAGGGGATAAGATCAAAATGATGGCAACCGGAGCTATGGACGAAGTGACTGAGGTTGGATACTTTGGTGCAGGTCAGTTTATTCCGTGTGATGAGCTGTCTGCAGGTATGGTAGGTTATATCTGTGCGAGCATTAAGAACGTGCGGGATACCCGCGTGGGCGATACAGTAACGAATGCAGACCGTCCATGTGCAGAGGCACTTCCGGGATATAAGAAAGTAAATCCGATGGTTTACTGTGGTCTTTACCCGGCGGACAGTGCAAAATACCCGGATCTGAGAGATGCACTGGAAAAATTACAGATCAACGATGCATCTTTGTATTTTGAACCGGAGACATCCCTTGCCCTAGGTTTCGGATTCCGCTGTGGTTTCCTTGGACTGCTTCATTTAGAGATCATCCAGGAACGTCTGGAGAGGGAATTTAACCTTGATCTTGTGACAACGGCTCCGGGCGTTGTATACAAGGTGCATAAGACAAACGGCGAAGTCATTGACCTGACAAATCCGTCAAACTTGCCGGATCCGTCCGAAATTGATTACATGGAAGAGCCGATTGTTTCCGCGGAAATCATGGTGACAAAAGACTATGTCGGTGCAATCATGACGTTATGTCAGGAGCGGCGCGGTGTCTATATCAGCATGGAATATCTGGAGGAAACACGTGCACTCATCAAATACGATCTTCCGTTGAACGAGATCATTTACGATTTCTTTGACGCATTAAAATCACGTTCGAGAGGATATGCGTCTTTTGACTATGAGATGAAAGGATATGAGCCGTCTGAGCTTGTAAAACTCGATATTCTCATCAATAAGGAGCAGGTCGATGCACTTTCCTTTATCGTGTTCAAAGACAGTGCTTACGAGCGTGGAAGAAAAATGTGTGAGCGTCTGAAAGAGGAGATCCCAAGACACTTATTTGAGATCCCAATCCAGGCGGCAGTCGGCGGCAAAGTCATTGCGCGAGAGACGGTAAAAGCAATGCGTAAAGACGTACTTGCCAAGTGTTATGGTGGTGATATCTCCCGTAAGAAGAAACTTCTGGAGAAACAGAAGGAAGGTAAGAAACGTATGCGTCAGGTTGGTAACGTGGAGATCCCGCAGGAAGCCTTCATGAGCGTATTGAAATTAGACGAGGATTAAGATTTTGGAGTTATATATTCATATTCCATTTTGTGTGAAAAAATGTGATTACTGTGATTTCCTTTCTTTTTCTGCAGACGAACAGACGCAGAGGTCATATGTCGCTGCGCTGCAGAAAGAGCTGGTTTTTTATGGAGCTAAGTATAAGGGACGCCGCATTACGACAATTTTTATCGGAGGGGGCACACCTTCCTGGCTGAGAGAAGAGTCTATGCAGGCGGTCATGGAAACTGTATATCAGAATTTTGCTGTGGATGGGGATGCGGAGATCACGATCGAGTGTAATCCGGGTACAATCACGGAGCATAAATTTGAAGTTTATCGCAGAATCGGAATCAACCGTCTGAGTATCGGATTACAGTCGGTGCACAATGAGGAGCTTAAGATTCTTGGAAGAATCCATACGTTTGAGCAGTTTTTAAAGACGTATGACATGGCGAGAAAACATGGATTTTCCAATATCAATATCGACCTGATGAGTTCATTGCCGGGGCAGACACCGGAGATTTTCTGCGATTCCCTGTATCAGGTTTTAAAGTTAAAACCGGAACATATTTCTGCCTACTCACTCATCATTGAGAAGGGCACGCCGTTTTATGAACTGTATCGGTTTGATGCAGTCAAGCAGGCGGCGGGAATGCAGACAGAATCTCTCCCGACGGAGGAGGAGGAGTACCAGACCACGAAGATGACACAGCACATTTTAAAAGAGGCTGGTTATCACTGGTATGAGGTTTCCAATTTTGCAAAGCCGGGATATGAGTGCAGACACAATATCGGTTACTGGAAACGTGTTGATTATCTCGGTGTGGGACTTGGTGCATCTTCCCTGATCGATAATGTACGGTATTCCAATACGAGGGATCTATACACGTATCTGTCAGAATGTGAAAATATTCACGATTGCTATATGCAGTATCCGTTAACAGAGGGTGTGACAGGCAGTGCGGTTTCTGCTGCTGACGGCACGCACATACTTGTTCCGGCAGTAAACCTGCATGCGGCAGCAGAGCAGACTACAAGGAACGAGCAGATGGAGGAATTTATGTTTTTGGGTCTCCGCATGAGGGACGGCTTTTACCGGGAAGAATTCACGCAGGCATTTGGCATTCCGATCGAGGCAGTCTACGGAGACGCATTAAATCATTTGCAGCAGGAAGAACTGCTCTTAAAACGTGAGGGCAGGATTTATCTGACTGACAAAGGGATGGACTTAAATAATTATGTGGTGGCACAGTTTATGTTGTAATTTAGGATGCAATTGTTCCATAAATGAACAATGTGAAAATACAAAAATTGTCAAATCACAATAAAAAACAAATATTCACACAAAGAACAATTCAAACCCTTCTGGTTTGTATTTATACTCAAAGTATCAAAAAGGTATAAATGCAAAGCAGGAGGGTTTTTTATGAGATACGGGCATTTTGATAATGAACACAGAGAGTATGTGATCGAGAAAGTCGATCTGCCGACATCCTGGACAAATTATCTTGGGGTAGAGAATTTGGCTGTGGTTGTCAATCATACAGCAGGAGGATATTCTTTCTATAAGAGTCCGGAATATCACAGAATCACACGTTTCCATGGAAACAGTATTCCAATGGACCGGCCGGGATATTATGTATACATCCGTGATAACGAGAAAAAAGAAGACGGAACCAATGACTATTTCAGTATTTCGTGGCAGCCGGTCGCAAAAGATTTAGAAAAAGCGAAATACCGGTGCCGGCACGGAATGTCCTACACGGCATATGAATGCGAGTACGACCATATTAAGGCATCCGATCTTTGGGATGTACTTCCGGAAGTGTTAACAAATGGTGCTACCATCAATGGTTCTGATGGATATGGTGTTTATGCCGTTCCTGGATACAAAGATATTGCAACCCAGAACTGCTGGGATGTCAATATGACAAGAATGAGAGATCTTGGTTACACAGATGCAGATGTAGAACATCTTGATTATTACAGTGATGAATTTGAAGAGATGCTTGCAAAAGCAAAAGAAGCAGGCGGATCTGATTTATATTAGACGAGTTCATGGCAGCAAAAGGAAACTAGAAATAAAATTTTTAGAAATTACAGCCGGCTGATTTTTCTGCCGGCTGCAGTTTTATCAGAAAGAAAAGAAGAGGATTATGATTGTCAGAAAAATAAAACCGGAAGAATTAAAAGGAACGAAAGAATTATTTGCTACGGCTTTTGAATTTACTTACGATAATAAAGATTCGGCAATGAAGGTTTATGAAGATACCGTAAGCAGCCCAAAATCAAGAGAAGACGATACACCGCTAAATAAATATGCGGCATTTGAAGATGATGACAAAACAATGATGAGTTGTCTCTCCGTCAATTCCTACGAGATGAACTTTGATGGAAATTTAACAAAGATGGCTGGAATCGGTGGAGTGTCGTCCCTGCCACAATATCGCAGAAGAGGCGGTATCCGTGGATGCTTTGAAAAAAGCTTGCAGATTTATATGAAGAAAAAGTTGATTTTTCCTATTTATATCCATTTTCCAGTGTGTACTATCGGAAATTCGGCTTTGAGATGGGATGTTTCGGAAAGCAGTGTAATTATCTTTTGTCCATGATTCCTTCTTTTGATCTGAAAGATGGATATTTTGTATTGGTGGATGAATCCAACCGGAAACAGGTGCTTTCAGATGTAAAGCAGTTGTACAGAGCATGGGAAGTGAAGTATAACGGTATGATCCACAATGAAGGTTATGAATATGCGTTTGTGACAGAGGCTAATCCGTATAAGGATCAGGAGTTTACATACCTGTATTACCGTGGCAGTGGGAAGCCGTCAGCTACTGGATTCGTTTTACCAACGGAACACTGACTGCGATTGAGCGTATGCCACAGGATCAGGTGCCGCAGATTACCATGGATATTGCAGATTTTGCACACGGTATTTTCCGGGGATTTGCAGAGGGTGAGATATCAGATTACGATTCGGTACAGATACTGGATCAGAAGGTAATACAGAATGGAACCCTCGGGCAGATTTTTTATCCAAAGAAAAACTTTATTATGGAGTACTTTTAAAAAAATATTTCTATATGGAAAAAGGATACCTTTGTGAAAAAAGGAGTCCTTTTTTTGTGCCCGGATACCGTTATGCTGATAAGGTACAGGGAGGAAAAAAACATGAAAAAGAGACACTATGGGAAAATGCTGCTTCTATTCGGGGCAGCCTATATGCTTATGATGGGGTGCGGAACAAAGGAAAACAGTAAAATGGATACAAAAGATATGACAACAAGGGATACAGAGTTTCACACAGAATTATTTGGCGGGAATACCTATATCTTTTCGCCGGAGGATGATCCAAAGCAGGTGGCAGAAACATTAGATGCTATTTATGAGAAACAGGAAGCAAATCAGTTTGGAGAGCAGCGTTATGCCATCTATTTTATGCCGGGAGAGTATGATGAAACGATCGAGGCGAATGTTGGGTTTTACACACAGGTGGCAGGACTTGGAGAACTTCCGACAGACACAAAATTACAGAGTCTGCAATGCACCGCAAGATGGCTTTCAGATGATCCGTCAAATCACAATGCATGCTGTAATTTCTGGCGCGGAGTAGAGAATATGGAATTGGAAACAAATACCATGTGGGCGGTTTCACAGGCAACGTTTATGCGGAGAGTGCAGGTCGATGGTGCATTATTTTTACATGATGAATACGGATGGTGCAGTGGTGGATTTCTGGCGGACTCCAACACCGATCTGATGACGGATTCCGGCTCACAGCAGCAGTGGCTTTCCAGAAACTGTAACTGGAAAGCGTGGATGGGTTCTAACTGGAATATGGTCTTTGTCGGTACTGAAGAAGGAAAAAATCCAACCGGAACCTGGCCGGTCTTTCCGTATACAGAGGTGGAGAAGACTGAAGCCATGCAGGAAAAACCATTTTTGATCTATGACGATGAGGAAGGTTATATGGTCTATGTGCCAAAAGAGCGGGAAAATGCTGTCGGTGTTTCCTGGGAAAATGGCAGTGAGGGAGAAAAAATCCCGATTGACCAGTTTTACGTTGCAAAGCCGGAGAAAGATACGGCAGAGACGATGAATCAGGCATTGGAAGAAGGAAAAAATCTGCTTCTGACACCTGGAATTTATGACCTTGAGGAACCGATTGTCGTAAATCGCCCGGATACGATCGTGCTTGGCATGGGACTGGCAACCCTGCGTGCAGCAAAAGGAAATGTCTGTCTGGAAACAGGGGATGTACAGGGACTGATCCTTGCAGGACTGCTTTTTGATGCCGGGGAAACAAAATCGGACAATCTTCTTGTCGTTGGCAGCGGGGACCAGAAATCCGAGGATAATGGGAAAAATATTTATTTAAGCGATCTGTTTTTCCGTGTCGGAGGAACAGATACAGACACACCGGTAAGCGTCAAGTGCTGCGCTACGATCAACAGCAGCCATGTGGTCGGGGATAACTTCTGGGTATGGCGTGCAGACCACGGAGACAATGTGGCGTGGGAGAAAAACGAGGCAGAAAATGGAATTATCATCAACGGAGATGATGTCACGATGTATGCGCTGATGGTAGAACATTTTGAACAGTATCAGACGGTATGGAATGGAGATTACGGAAAAGTGTATATGTATCAGAGCGAGATCCCATATGATGTTCCAACCCAGGAGGTCTGGATGAGCCATGAGGGACAGAAGAATGGGTACGCTTCTTTTTATGTGGATGACGATGTGGATACGTTTGAAGCATGGGGGCTTGGCGTTTATCTGTATAACCGTGATGCGTCCGTGGAACTTGATACCGCCATGGAGGTGCCGGATAAGAATGGAGTGAAAGTACACAATATCTGTACTGTGATGCTGACCGGATATCCGGGTATGAACCATATTATTAATGAATCGGGAGATTCGGTGACCTTTGCAGGAGAACGAAAAGTGATCTGTGAATATGAGAACGGTTTCATCCGGTAAGATATAAAAAAAGGATACCTTTTTGAAAAAGAGTATCCTTTTTTTGTGCCTTGCTTTTTTTAGAATAAAAATATCAAAGTAGGAAGGGTAGGATCACGATGAAAGGATATCAATTTGAAGATACACAGGGAACATTCCATTTGAAAAAAGCGGAAAATATCAGTTATCTTTATTTTCCAATTGCAGGGGAAGCAGGGTTGAAAAGTTCCTTAACACCGAATCTCGGCGGTGATGCGAAGATAGATCAGAATACATTTTTACTGGAGCCGGTAAGTGCAGAAAATCTTGTCAATAACCGGAACAGCAGAAACTTCTGGTGCAATGTGAAGGGAATCGGAAGCTGGTCTTTGACTGGTAATGCAGCAGAAGCGTTAAGTAAGAAATTTACGGAAATGCAGGATGACAGTGAAGTGACAGCCGGATTTATGTGGCAGAAGACGACAAGGGAATCCAAAAAGTATCAGCTTCGCGGAGAAATACTTTCTTTTATTCCAGTAGAGAAAAACGTTGAGGTCATGCTGGTGACGATCACAAACACAGGACGCATGGCACAGACAGTTACACCGACGGCGGCGATACCATTATATGGAAGAAGCGCGGACAATATCCGTGACCACAGACATGTAACATCTTTATTACATAGAATTGAAACGACAGACACAGGCGTTCTGGTGACACCGACATTGTCTTTCGATGAGAGAGGACATCAGGTCAATCATATGACTTATTACTGCGTGGGCTGGAGTGGCAATGGAGAAAATCCGGTAGATTTTTATCCGACAGCAGAGGATTTTGTCGGAGAGGGTGGTAACTTTGAGAGACCATATGCCATTGTCAAAAATGCAGAGGGTGTCAAAGCAGGAACAAGGATCGAAGGATTAGAGGCAGTTGGAGGTCTTCATTTTTCAGAGGTCACATTAGAGCCGGAAGAGGAATGCAGTTATCTGATCTTTACCGGAATTACAGAAGATATTCAGGAGATCAGGAATCTTTCCAAAACTTATACAACCAGAGAGATGGTATTGGAAGAACTGGAAAAAACAAAGGCATACTGGCAGGAAAAAGTAAATGTCGCTTATCATACCGGAGATTCGGATTTCAACCAGTTTATGCACTGGGTAAGTTTTCAGCCAATCCTGCGCCGTATTTATGGCTGTTCATTCCTTCCGCATCATGATTACGGAAAGGGAGGAAGGGGATGGCGTGATCTCTGGCAGGATTGTCTGGCACTTTTGATCATGAATCCGGATGGAGTAAGACAGATGCTGCTTGATAATTTTGCCGGTGTCCGTGTAGATGGAAGTAATGCAACGATCATCGGAAGTAAACAGGGAGAGTTTGTTGCAGACCGGAATAATATCACAAGAGTGTGGATGGATCATGGTGTATGGCCAATGATCACAACAAAGTTTTATATTGACCAGACCGGAGATCTTGAACTGTTAGAAAAAGAGGCTGCTTATTTTAAAGACAAACAGATCGCAAGAGGAACCAGGACAGATACACTGTGGGATGAATCCTATGGCTGCTGGCAGAAGACCAAGCGCGGCGTGCGGGAAGAGGGCACGATTTTAGAGCATCTGCTGTTACAGAATCTTACCGCTTTTTATGAAGTTGGAGAACACAATAACATAAGACTGCGCGGCGCAGACTGGAATGATGCGCTGGATATGGCTTCTGAGAAGGGCGAGAGCGTGGCATTTTCCAATGCTTATGCAGGCAACCTTGCCGATATTGCAGAATTGCTGGAAGCATACCGGAAGAAAACCGGAAAAGAAACGGTTTCCATTCTGGCAGAGATTGTGATCCTTTTGGAAGATAATCCGGCATTATACGATTCTGTTGAGAAGAAGCTGCATGTATTAGAGGAATATTTACATACGTGTGAGCATGACACAAGCGGAGAAAAAGTAGAGATCTCCATTGAAAAACTGACTGAAAACCTGCGGCACAAATCGGAGTGGTTAATGGAGCATATCCGGAAAAATGAGTGGGTAAAGGATTCGGAAGAAAACGGCTGGTTTAACGGTTACTATGATAATCATGGACGTCAGGTAGAAGGAGATACAAAAACCGGTGTCCGCATGATGTTAACTGGTCAGGTATTTTCCATCATGGCTGGCACTGCGACAGACGAACAGATCCGGCAGATCACGAAGAGTGCAGACCGTTATCTCTATGATGAAAAAGTGGGTGGCTACCGTCTGAATACAGATTTCGGGGAAGTCAAGACAGATCTTGGAAGAATGTTTGGATTTTCCTATGGAGATAAAGAAAACGGAGCAGTCTTTTCCCATATGGCAGTGATGTATGCCAATGCACTTTACAAACGTGGATTTGCAAAGGAAGGTTATAAGTCTTTGCATGCATTGTACAGACAGTCGGCAAACTTCGAAGTAAGCCGCATCTATCCTGGAATTCCGGAATACTTCAATGGAAGAGGACGCGGTATGTACCATTATCTGACAGGAGCTGCAAGCTGGTATATGCTGACGGTGATCACAGAGATGTTCGGAGTAAGAGGTCAGGTCGGTGATATGATCTTAGAACCAAAACTTTTAAAAGAGCAGTTTGATGAAGAGAAAAAGGCATCCCTTACACTGCAGTTCGCAGACAAAAACTGGAAGATCACTTATTTGAACCGCGAAGAAAAGGATTATGGAGAATATCAGATTGCAGATGTAACGGTGGACGGAGAGAAGATAAATTTTGTGCCAAAACAGCATGAGGCAATTCTTCCTAAGAATATGATCGAGAAACTTTCTGGCAATGAGACACATCAGATCGAAGTGGTTCTTGTCCAGGCAAATCTTACATTATAAAACAATTGCAAAAAAATGGAATGGAGAAGAATATGGCAGAGGAAAAATTTTTAATTGAAAACTATGGAAAAAAGAGCACTTTTGCAAGCTTTCTTCCAGGCATTTCCGGAGAGAAGGGAATTCCTATCTGGTGTTATTATGTAAATCGTGGACAGTGCGTGGTCAGTTTCGGAGTCGACAATAAAGATCATTCGATCATGGAATTTTATCCGGCGCATCAGGCGTGCCAGAATGTGAAAACCACAGGATTCCGTACTTTTGTGAAAAAGGATGACAGGGTGACGGAACTTTTTGCAGATGAAAATCAGGCACACTGCATGGAAATTGCCATGAATGGATTAAAAATCGAGGAAACAAATGAATCCCTTGGCATGAATGCAAAGGTAATCTATTTTACACTTCCGGGAGAAAAAATCGGTGCACTGGTGCGTAGGGTAGAACTTACCAATACAACTGGGGAACATGCCAAAATAGAAGTTTTAGACGGTATGCCGGCACTGATCCCATATGGAGTTGGAATTGACAGTATGAAAAACATGTGCCAGACATCCAAAGCGTGGATGCAGGTCGAGGATGTGAAAGAGGGACGCCCGTATTTCCGCGTGCGTGCCAGCATGGCAGATACCGCCGCAGTCACAAAGGTGGAGGGGGGAAATTTTTCCATTGGATGTCTTGCAGATGGTACGAGATTACAGCCGGTCGTTGATCCGACGGTTGTATTCTCCTATGATACTTCCTTACAGAAACCGATTGGATTTGAAGAGACGGCATTAAAAGAACTGCTCGCAAAAGAGCAGATCACCATGAACCAGTTGCCATGTAGTTTTTATGGAACAGAGGCAGATCTTGCAGCGAATGAGAGCATTTGTTTCTATGAGATCATCGGACAGGTGGAGAACAAAGAACTGTTGAGGGCATATGCAGCCAAAAAACTGGACGCAGTTTATTTTAACGCAAAAGCAAAAGAGGCAGAAGAACTGGTAGAACATCTTTGCAGCGGAATCGCAACGGAGACAGCGTCGAAAGATTTTGATGCTTATTGCCAGTATACTTATATGGATAATGTCTTAAGAGGTGGTTATCCGATCAAACTTGGCAACCATAAGATTTTTTACGTGTACTCCAGAAAACATGGCGATCTGGAAAGAGATTACAACTATTTTTCCATGCTGCCGGAGTTTTATTCACAGGGCAATGGAAATTTCAGGGATGTCAACCAGAACCGCAGATGTGACACTTTCTTTGCACCATTTGTTGGAAGGGAGAATATCAAAACATTTTACAGCCTGATCCAGTTAGATGGTTACAACCCACTGGGCGTGGAAAAACTGACTTATCAGGTAGCAGAAGAAAAAGCGGAAAGTCTGCTGGCTCTTCACGAAAATTTATTTACAACCGAGCAGGAAAAACAGGAGATTTGTGAATATATCAAAAAAACGTTCACACCGGGGGCTTTGTACCGGAAGTTAGAGGAACTGTGTGGAGAACAGGACACAGAATTGTTATTTTCCCAGATCATCGATCAGGCGGACGGACTTGTGAACGGCAATTTCTTAGAGGGCTACTGGAGTGACCACTGGACTTACAATCTCGATCTTGTGGAGGATTATCTGGAAGTATTCCCGGAAAAAGAGAAAGAGTTACTGTACGAGAGAGATTACACGACCTTCCTCTCACAGGTGAATATCAATCCGAGATACAGACGTTATGAGGAGACGGAAAATGGTCTGAGACAGTATCATGCATTAAATGAGAAGAGCCGCAGAAATACGGAAGAAAAACTGGTGCGCAAGGCAGGTCAGTCCGGAGAAGTTTTAAAGATGACGCTGCTGGAAAAACTAGTGTTACTGTGCGCCACAAAATTTGCAGCACTGGATGCTTACGGTATGGGTGTGGAGATGGAAGGAGGAAAACCCGGCTGGTATGATGCGTTAAACGGTATGCCGGGAATGTTTGGTTCTTCGATGGCAGAGACCTACGAGCTTGCCAGAATGTTAGAATACACGATCGGAGCATTAAAACGATATCCGGGAGAACTGGAACTGATCGAAGAATTTTCGGATTTTTTACAGCAGCTTGACCTGATCAATGCAAGCGAAAAAGAAGCGGTTGGCTTCTGTAAAAAACAGGGCTGTACGACTGCCGAAGAGGTGAAAAAAGAGGGCGAAGTCCTCTCCTTTTGGAATCAGATCAACGATGCAAAAGAGGCTTACCGTGAGAAAGTATTCTCCGGAATATCGGGTGTGAAATACCTTGTTTCCACAGAGAAAGTGGTAAAAATTTTAAATGATTTTCTGGAAACAGTAGTATGCGGAATTGAAAAAGCATGCATTTTGGGAAATGGCATCTGCCCGACCTATTTTACTTATGAAGTTTTAGAGTATGAGAAAGTAAAAGACGGCTGCAAGCCATTAAAATTTATGGTTCGTGAAGTTCCATATTTTCTGGAGGGACCGGTTCGCTATCTGAAATTAAAGACTGGAAAAGAGAAAAAGGAAAACTTATATGAGCAGGTGCGGCACAGTGATCTCTATGATGAGAAGCTTTCCATGTATAAGGTCAACGCCTCTTTGCAGGATACATCCTTTGAACTTGGCAGGGCGAGAGCCTTCACACCGGGCTGGCTGGAGAATGAGTCTATCTGGCTCCATATGGAATACAAGTATCTGCTGGAACTGATCCGAAACGGCATGTATGAGGCGTTTTTTGAGGATTTCCATAAGGCTGCGATTCCGTTTTTGGATAAGGAAGTGTACGGAAGAAGTATTTATGAAAATTCATCCTTTATCGCAAGCAGTAAAAATCCAAACAAAGCATATCATGGCAAAGGTTTTGTGGCGCGCCTTAGTGGATCGACCATCGAGTTTATCAGTATGTGGAAACAGATGATGTTCGGCAGTCATATTTTATCCATGAAAAACGGAGAGCTGTATTTCACACCGCAGCCTGCAGTGCCGGCATACCTGATCCCGGAAAATGGAAAAGTATCTGCCATGCTGTTTGGAAAGACAAAGGTAACGTATCAGTTTGCAGATGTCACCGATTACATTCCGGGACATTATGAGATCGCATCCATGAAATTTACCTATCGGAACGGAAGTGTTGCAAATGTGAACAGTGGTGTTGCAGGAGAAAAAATAGCTGTGGATGTCCGTGAGGGGCTTGTGACATCCATTGAGATTGATGTTCGATAAGAAAAAGGAGGTGCCGGATGAAAATTATCACAACGGACTACGAACGTATTTTGGAAAAACAGCCGACGGAACAAACACAAAGGGACTGAAGTTATTAATGTCTCCGTGGTCGCCGCCTGCTTTTATGAAAACAAACGGTGAGATGAACCATGGCGGCAAATTAAAGGACGAATATTATGCGGCATGGGCAGAATATTTTGTAAAGTTTATCCGGGCATATCAGGAAGCTGGAGCAGATATCGAATGGCTTACCGTACAGAACGAGCCTATGGCAGTGCAGACATGGGATTCCTGTATTTATACATCTGAGGATGAGAGCCGTTTTGTAAGAGATTATCTCGGACCGAAGTTAGAGGAGGCAGGTCTTTCTGATATCGGCATTTTTGTCTGGGATCATAACAAAGAAGAAGGTTATCAGCGTTTCAAAGAGGTGATCGCGGATGAAAAGACAAGAAAGTATGTAAAAGGCGGACCAAACCATGTTGGAAATTTCTGTGCGGCACCAATCATGTGTGCGCCTGGGGAAGACAGCTATGAAAAGAGACTGACTTATTACTATATTGGACATTTCAGCCGTTATATCAAAGAGGGAGCAGTGAAGATCGGTACTTCCCGCTACACCGACGGTATAGAAGTGACTGCGTTTTTAAATCCGGATGGAGAGCGTGTCGCAGTTATTTTGAATAAATCCGAAAAAGAAGTTCCTTATACACTGCGTGAAATGACGAAAGATGCAGGTTATCAGGGAGTGGAAGGTGTGATCGCACAGCACAGTATCCAGACAATTGTTTATTAAAAAAAGGACACCTAAAAAAAAGACACCATTTTAAAATTTAAAGCATTTTTACAAGAGGGGATTGAACTTATAATTCAATTATCAACAAACAACAAATGTTGCAAAAACAAGGAGGCGAAATCCTCTCCTTACGAAAGAGTTCGGATTTTGCTTCGCAAAACAAGGAGGAAGTATTTATGAATTGGAAAAAAGTAGTATCAGTATTGCTCGTAAGTGCAATGACATTATCCATGGCAGCATGTGGTGACACAGCAGACACAAGCGATAATGTAGCAACAGGAACAGAGACAAAAGGAAGCACAAGCACAGCAGATGCATCCAGCGATGAGAAGTTGGTTGTATGGACATTATCAAACGACTTGATCGACTTTGGTAAGAGATTCCAGGAACAGACTGGTGTAGAGGTTGATACAGTTGTTATCGAGCCGGCTGATTACCCAACAAAAGTTCAGACAGCATTGCTTGCAGGAGAAAAAGAACCGGATATCATCGTTGGTGAGCCAAAGATGTTAGATGATTTCTTTGATGCAGGTTTCTTCGAGGATTTAAACCAGGCACCATACAATGCACAGGATTATGCAGATCAGATTGTTGATTATGTATGGCAGGTTGGACAGGATGACGATGGTATCCAGAGAGCAATCTCTTACCAGATCACACCAGCAGGTATCTACTACAGAAGAGATATCGCAAAAGAAGTATTCGGAACAGATGATCCGGACGAAGTTGGAAAATTATTCAAAGATTATCCTACTATCTTAGAGACAGCTCAGACATTAAAAGACGCTGGATACAGAATCTTCTCTTCTGATGCAGAGATGAACGTATTCTCCGGTGACAGTGCATGGGTAGTAGATGGAACATTAAATGTTGATCAGTCCAGACTTGATTACATGGATCTTTGCGTTGACTTATATCAGAATGACTTAACAGCATATGCAAACCAGTGGTCAACACCTTGGTATCAGGCTATGGCTGGCGAGGTACCTATCTTAACAGCAGATATCCAGTCTTATGCAGATGATTCCGTTAACGTTTGGGATGCAGATCAGTTCGCAGAGGCAACAAAAGGACTTGATACAACAACTGTATTCGCATTTGGTCTTCCTTCCTGGGGTGTACTTACTATGAGAGATAACGTAGGTGAGACATCTGGATTATGGGGCGTTTGCTCTGGACCAGCAGCAGGATTTGACGGTGGTACATATATCGGTATTTCTTCTCAGTCTGAAAGAAAAGACACAGCTTGGGAATTCGTAAAATTCTGTACATTAAATGAAGATACAGCTGACTGGTGGATTGAATACTCACAGGGTGATACAGTTTCCTTAAAATCAGCTCTTGATAAACACAAAGATGATGAGAACCAGATTTACGGTGGTGAGAAATTATACCAGTTCTGGTTAGATCAGGCACAGTACATCGATACTTCTAAAGTAACAAGATACGACAAAGGTATCGGCGATGCCTGGGGAAATGCAGTCTCTTCTGTTAAAACTGGTGAGAAGACAAAGGATGAAGCAATCTCTGACTTCTACGATACAATTGAAGCAACCTATCCTGAAATCACAGTAAACAGATAAAAATATCTCCAAAATCATTTTCTTACAGTCTGCACAGCAAATGTGCAGACTGTAAGGAAAGATAAAAGAGTACAGGAAAAATGGCTATCCTCTGAGATAGTTATGAAGAAGGAGAATGGCAGAATATGGGAAAGAATAAAAATGGTTTGAAAAAATATGATAACGTGGGATACTTCTTCGTTTTACCATTTGTTATTGTATTTTGTATTTTTAGTGTTTATCCGGTATTAAGAACCTTATATTTCAGTTTTACAAATGCCAAGATTGCAGGAGTTGGCGTGACATCATGGGTCTGGTTTGACAATTACAAGCGTGTATTCACAGATAAATTTTTCTGGAGAGCGCTTTGGAACACGGTAAGGATCTGGGGTGTGAATATCGTATTACAGCTCGGACTTGCATTTTTACTTACCATTGTATTTAGTGATATTAAATACAAAATCAAAGGACTTGGAATTTTCCGTATTATTTATTACTTACCGAACTTAATTGCAGCAACATCTGTTGCATTCTTATTTCAGACATTACTGGATTGGCGTTATGGAACGTTTAACCAGATTATTGCAAGCATCTATCGGTTATTTGGTGCAAATTACACTCCGGTCGACTGGCTTGGATCATCTGCAACAGCAGGTGTGACTATCGCAGTGATCAGTTCCTGGATGTGGTTTGGTAATTCCTTTATTATGTTAATGGCTGGTGTGCAGGGAATCTCAAAAGATTATTTCGAGGCAGCAGCAATTGACGGAGCCGGAAGATGGACCGTATTTGGAAAAATCACATTACCATTATTAAGACCGATGTTACTTTATGTAGCGATCACATCATTGATCGGTGGATTACAGATGTTCGATCTGCCATATCTGATGTCAAATCCGGCAGGAGCATCTTATAACTCTGTATACACAGTGGTAATGTATCTCTATAAATTTGGATTTACAACAGGAACAACACAGACCGGTTATGCATCCGCAATTGCCTATGTATTATTCCTTATCATTTTAGCTGTTTCCATTATACAGTTAAAAGTATTTAACAAGGATGAAGATAAAGCAGCAGCACGCCGTGCAAAAAAACGGGCTTCATCTAAGACGAAATAAGGAGGATTACTATGAACGGCATTGGATATAAAATCAAAAAAACAGTTTTATATATCTTACTAATCCTGCTTAGTGTAGTGTGTATGTTTCCATTTTTATTAATGATTGTCAACGCAACACGAAGCGGATCTGAGATTATGAAATCATTTACTCTGATTCCGAGTGTTTATTTAAAAGAAAACTGGGCTACTGTATTTAAATACTTCAACCTGTTTTTAGGTATGTGGAACAGTTTGAAAGTAGCAGTTCCATCTACATTACTCTGTGCATACTTTTCCGCTATGACAGCTTATGCACTGGCAATGTACAAATTCAAGGGAAATAAAGTATTATTCATGACGATTTTAATTTTCATGATGATACCTGGACAGCTTGGTCTGATCGGTTTTTATAACTTATGTACCAAACTTCATCTGGTAAACTCTTATATCCCATTGATTATTCCGGCAATTGCTTCACCGGGAACCGTATTTTTCTTAAGACAGTATGTACTTTCCGTTATGCCACCTTCACTGATCGAGGCAGCCAGAATTGATGGAGCAAGCGAGTTATATACATTCCACAGAATCGCAATCCCAATCATGTCACCTGGGATTGCAACCATGAGTATCATGGGATTCATCGGTGGATGGAATGCTTACCTGTTACCTATGATTATCTTAAATAAAAATGAGAAATTTACATTACCGGTTATGATGGCAACTTTAAGGGCATCAACAGATATTACTGCAAACCAGGGCGCAATTTATCTCGCCGTTGCAATTTCTGTTATTCCGATTTTACTCGTATTTGCATTCTTCTCTAAATACATCATCAGCAGTATTTCTGCAGGTGCTGTAAAAGAATAATGACAGTACATAAAATAGTTTCCTTACCATATTCTTCTCTAAATAGATAAAAACAGAAACGCTACTCAAAAAATTGGGGTAGCGCTTTTGTGTGTTTAAAAAGAAAGTAAAAAGAACTCGGAAAATGTCATGAAAACAGGAAATTTGCTCTGTCGGGGTTTGCGGGAAACGAAAGAAAATGGTATGATAAAGATACTTGGAAACAGAAATAAAGGGGAAGTTTTATGGTTACATACAGAATCAGAAAAATGATCGCATGGGGCATGGCAGTGACCATGACAGCCGGGATGACAAATGTTTTGACGGGCTGCGGAGCGGAAAGAGAAGGACAGGCTGTGGAGACATCTCAGGTGGAGGACACCTCACAGGGTGATGAGGATACACCGGCATGGAAAAAATATGCCGGAGAACCTGTTACGTTAGACTGGTATGTCAATTATTCCTGGTTTGCAATACCGTGGGGAGAGAATGCAGTCTCTCAAAAGATTACAGAGGAGACAGGAGTAAATATTAATTTTATTACACCAATCGGGAATGAAACAGAAAAATTAAATGCACTGATCGCATCGGATTCTCTGCCTGATCTGATCACATTAGGGTATTGGGAGCCACAGGTGAACCAGATGATCGAAGAGAACATGGTCTATGCATTAAATGAACTTGCAGATGATTATGATGCCTATTTCTGGCAGGTCACAGATGCAGATGTGGTGAACTGGTATACAATGGATGATGGCAATATTTATGGATATCCGTGTTCCACGGTTACACCAAAACAGGTGAAAGAGCATGATGACATCATATCCAATCAGACGTTTCTGGTGCGTAAAGATATTTATGAGGCAATTGGAAGTCCGGATATGACAACACCGGAAGGATTTAAAGCAGCAGTGGAGAAAGCGGCAGAGATGTTTCCTGAGGTGAATGGGGAAAAATTGATCCCGGTGGGATCCCATGTATTTGATAATCAGGGAAATGTTTCCTTTGACAAATATCTGATGAATTTTCTTGCGGTTCCGTGGGAAAAGGATGGGAAATATTATGACAGATATACAGACCCAGAGTATGTTATATGGTTAAAAATGTTCCGTGAACTGGGGGAGGAAGGGCTGCTTGCCAATGATATCTTTGTGGATACACGGATACAGATGGAAGAAAAACTGGCAAAAGGTCGGTATTTTTGTATGCTCTATCAGTACAGTGATATGATCTCACAGCAAAAAGCATTGTATGAGAATGATCCGGACAGCATTTATATGGCGGTTGAGGGTCCGAGAAATTCCAATGGGGATGATCCGACACTGTCGACTAACAATGTGAATGGATGGACATTGACGCTGATCTCAAAAAATTGTAAATATCCGGAACGTGCCATAGCGTTTATGGACTATATGATGAGTGAGCATGGACAGATGTTGATTTATCTCGGTGTGGAAGGGGTTACTTACGATATCGTGGATGGTAAGCCGGTATTAAAAGAGGATGTCAGAAAAATTTTAAATTCCGACCGGGAGACTTACGACAGGTTATACGGCGCAGATGATGCTTATTGGATGCTGCAGAATAATGTCATGCAGCTTCAGTGGAAGCAGAAGGCAGGTCCTGCTACTGAGCAGTTACTCGAGTGGGCATGCAAATATACAGTCTACAATGGACAGTATGATGTAAGTTTGTCGACAAGTCCTGAAATTGCGGCTATGGATGAAAAATGTACAAAACTCTGGAGTGAGACACTGCCGAAGCTTCTTCTCGCACCGGATGAAGTACAGTTTGATGAAATATTTGAAGAATTTGTGGAAAAAAGGAATGCCATGGGCTATCAGGAAGTTTTGAAACAGAAAACAGTATTAATGAATGCAGCAAAGGAAAAAATGGGAATTAGCGAATGAAAAAAATAAGAGAGCTGTTTCAAAATACAAAGTTAAATATCAAATTTACCAGCATTATCATTCTGTTTATGGTGATTCCAATCGGGGTGTTAGCAGGGGTTTTGTTCTATGTTATGGAGCAGAATGCGGTGCAGGAGAACATGGATTACATGGAATATACAATGCAGCGGAATGAGGATGGAATCAAGACAAAGATTGATTCTATCAATATGTCCACACAGTTTTTCTTAAGTGATGATTCCCTGCTTCAAATGTTGAATGCATCTGCGATTGGGGGAGAAATCTCTACGGCCGACTGGCTGGATTTTAAAAATAACGAAGTGTCGGCGTTGGAACGGTTAGTTAACAATAACCCATTGCTGTATGGTGTCCGTGTCTATGCGGTGAATGACAGTGTGCAGGAGATGATGCCCATTTTATACAATGCATCCCGTATGAAAAAACAGGAGTGGTCCAAGCAGGATAAATATGTCGGCTGGAATTTTGATTACACAGATAATATTTTCAATTCCTATACGATGAACCAGAATCGGAAGATTATTTCACTTGTCACACCGATTATTGACAGTGCCAATGGAAAAGTTGGTGTGATCGAGTCTGCCATGACGATGGAGAATATGTTTCCAAGCCTGTACGAGGGAATTGAGGATGAGTGGAGTTTCTTTTATTCGGATGAGGGAGTAACCTATTTTGGACAGAAAGAGCAGACAGAATCTTCAGCGCTGCTTGACGATATTTTAAAACAGCGTCCCACAGAGGACAAGATACAGACCATTTATAAAAAATTGGATGGAAAAAATCTTGTAATCTCTTATATGCAGGTGCGCGAACTCTCCGGTACACTGATCTGTGTGAAGGATATCACAAAAAATGTTCATAATGTATATTTTATGCGTGATGTGTTTGTGGCTGTCATGCTGGCATTTATCATATTGCTGGCGTTCTTTATCAACCGTATTGTGCAGCATCTGTTAAAGCAGTTTTATGAGATCTTAAAGTCCATTCGAAAAGTACAGAAGGGTGATCTTGATGTCGTGATCGAAAACTGTGGCAAAGATGAGATGGGCGAACTCGGAACGCAGATCAATAAGATGTTGGAACGTATCAAGGAGCTGATGGAAGATAATTTAAACCGTGAGATGTTAGCAAAAAATTCTGAGATCCGGGCTTTGCAGAATCAGATCAATGCACATTTTATTTATAATGTGTTAGAATCGATTAAGATGATGGCAGAGATTGATGAAGAATACGCCATTTCTGATGCGGTGACCGCATTGGGGAAACTGCTGCGTTACAGTATGAAGTGGGTATCAGGAAATGTGCTTGTGGAGCAGGAGTTAGAGTACATTAAAAACTACATGGCTCTGATCAATCTGCGGTTTGATTATGAGATTTATCTGTCGTTAAACCTGCCGGAACTGGTATTAAAACAGGAGATTCCGAAGATGTCCCTGCAGCCGATCGTCGAGAATGCCATTTATCATGGAATCGAACAGATGGCAGAGGACACAAATATCTATATCAAGGGCATTTTAGACGGAGATGACTGTGTGATCGAGATCACAGATGCCGGAAAAGGTATGTCAGAAGAAGAAGTGGAGAAGCTTCGGTTAAAGATTGCAGGAAAAATTGATTCCAACGGAGGCTCCGGCAATGGAATTGGTCTGAAAAATGTACAGAACCGTATCCATATTGCATTTGGAGATCAGTATGGAATCGAGATCGCATCCAAATTGGGGTGTTATACAAAAATTATGGTCCGGATTCCAATCACGCATAGACAGTCAGAGGAAAATGACCCGGAGCATAAGTGAAAAATAAAGGCACAGGGGACTGTGACAGAAGAGAGATACAGGATTAGAAGAGGGTAAGGAAGATAATGAAAACAGTTTTGATCGTTGAAGATGAGAAAATGATCCGTCAGGGAATCAAAACAATGATTATGCGAAGTGGTGTGCCAATCGAGACCATTATGGAGTGCAACAATGGAGAGACTGCGCTTGAAATTCTGAAAGAGCAGGAGATTGATGTGATGTTTACGGACATCCGTATGCCGAAGATGGATGGCATCGAACTGGTACAGAAAATGCAGAGCCTCGAACATATTCCACTTACCGTGGCAATCAGTGGTTATGATGATTTTGCCTATGCGGTGGAAATGTTAAGAAACGGGGTGCGGGAGTATATTTTAAAACCGATTGAGCGTGAAAAAATCACCGAAATCTTAAAAAAACTCAATGCAGAGAATGAGAGCCGGAAAGAGAAAGAGGAGAACAATCAGAAAATTGGTTATCAGCAGATGCGGCACCTGATGCTTTCCGATGAGATTTCCGGGGAGGAACAGCGCACAATCGAAAGTCAGTATGCAGATCATTTTTATACCGGAAATTATTATGTGTGCTGCCAGAATCAGGTCAAGAGAGGAGAACTGTCCGACGATAATTATATTTTCATGAAAAATATGAATGACAATGATATTTTTATTGTTCCGGCAGAGAACCTTTCCCTCTTATTGAAAAACGAATTGCAGGATGGTTACATTGGAATCAGTGCGGCGCATTGTGGCTTAGAGAGCATCCGTCAGGCATATGCGGAGTCTGTCATGATGCGAAAGAAAGCATTTGTCCGCAATAAAGTGGAAGCGCAGTACGGTGTATTTCAGGAAAAGATACCGGAAGGTCTTATCACGGAGGCCGCTAAGTTGACAGAGGAGGCAGCCAGAATCCAACGCGTCCAGTTGATCGGAACAGATCATACAGACGATCCGGAAAAGAGTTTTCATCAGTTCTTTTATGAAGTGAAAAATGGAAGAATTGATGAGGCTGTTTTTGAGAGCTGTATGAAAGATTTCTTTACGGAGGTAGAGAAAACCTATCAGAATGCTTTAGAGACAGAGGGAGAACTTTTATTGGAATGCAAAGAAATCTGGAGTGAAAATTGTATCGATTCCTACGAGGACAAGGTAATGGAATTTGTGTTGCAGCTTCATGAGAAGATCAATAGCAGCTATGACCAGAACAAGAATGTACAGAAAATCAAAATGGCTGTGGATTATATAGAAGAAAATTATGCAAAGGATCTGAATATGGCGGTTGTCTCCAATTATATTTCCATGAATTACTCCCTGTTTTCCTACTCATTCAAGCAGTATACCGGAAGCAATTTTGTGAATTATCTCAAGGAAATCCGCATGAGAGAGGCAAAAAAACTCCTGACCGAAACCGATATGAAGATTATCGAGATCAGTCAGGCAGTCGGGTATGACAATGAAAAGCATTTTATGAAAATTTTTAAAGCAACCTGTGGAGTATCTCCGACAGAATACCGTCACAATGCTTATTTATCCAAATCCTGATGAAAAATCTGTTTTTGCTGGTACATATGTTCATCTGCCTTGGAAAATAAAGCTTTGACATCTTCTTTGGAAAGGGATGCACCCGGTGTGGACTGGGCATAGCCGCCGCTGGCAGAGATCTTATATTCCTTGTGGCTTATTTTATTATAATTATCTAAGTACTTATAGACGCGGGTGAGGAGTTCATCGGCATCTTCTTTTGTGTAATCCATTGTCAGCAGATAAAATTCATCGCTACTGAATCTTGCGCAGATATCGGTGGAACGGGTGACACTGGATAGGGCATGTCCGATGACCTGAATCGCAAAATCCCCCTCATTATGACCATAGTGGTCATTGATATATTTCAGGCGGTTTAAATCAAACAGAAAACAGGTCACAGTACTTTGGTTTTCTGCAGCTTCCTGAAGTAACAGCGTTTCACGGTGCAGATAGCCGTGTTTGTTATAAAGTCCGGTCAGCGCATCCTTGGTGTAAATGTCCTCCAAGTGAGAGACGAGGATGGAAGTACGTTTTGCGTCACTCAAACGTTTTAATAACTGGTTGATATTCATGAACCAGTGCACGAGCTGGAAGTGATAGTCAATGCGGTTGTTCTCGTAAGCTAAGGCAATATAGCCAAAAGTCTTATTCTTGAAGAACAGCGGAAAATAAAGGTAGGCAGAATCTGACTGTCTGTAGATATGTTCCGGCAGGAGGGAACGCTTGGTAAAACTGCATTCCGGCAGTCTTTTGCCATCCCGCAGACTTAATTTTAAAATAATCTCATCCTGACTTGGCTCAAAATCCATTTCATTTTCCGTTAATTCCAGTATGTGCTGGGAAACGCTGTCCCAGTTGGCGTACAGACACAGATAAAATTCGGAACAGTTTGGAATAGAATGAACGTAATTCTCCAACAGATCCATCGCTTCATCTATGTCGGCAATATTTTGGAATTCAGCAGACATTTTCATGGAACTTAAAATAGAAGACTCCAGAGAAGCAATCTGACTGGTCAGTTTCTGCTCAAAGTAAATAGCAGGAGTCTCTTTTGTAAGACTGCATCCACAGGAATTTTCCAGAACCATCTGTGCATGTACCACAGTGATGGCAGGAACATTTTCCTCATGGATTAATTTCATCAGTTTTTCTACGGAAGCTTCCCCAAGTTCATAGACAGGGAAAGAGACGGTCGTGAGAGAAGGTGTGAGATTCTGTCCTTCTTCACTGTGGTCACAGCCGGTGATCGCAAGGTCCTCTGGAATATGATAACCGGCAGAGATGGCAGCAGTCATTAATAAAAGTGCCAGTTTATCATTGTAACAGACAACCGCATCCGGTTTTGTTTCATTTTCTTCAAAGAAGCGGAGTGCTTCAGCAGCGGACTGCGCAGTGTAGGTTCCGGTATAGATGGAATGTGCGTGTGGTGCAATGCCATGTTTTTTTAATGCGTCCCGGTAAAACTTTTCTCTGGCATCCGAAAAGAAACTCTCATCGGCACATCCAAAATAACAGATATTTTTGTAGTGATGTTCTGTGATGAGATGTTCTGTAATATCAAAAAAAGGATGGTTATTTTCTAAGGAAACCGAAGGAAACTGCTGCTTATAAACAGCAATCTCTATGATAGGACAGTGACATTTTTCTTTCAGCAGGGAATAGATCTGATCCTTTAACTGTTCGTTTGGATAAGTTTCAGACGCAAAAATAACACCGCTTAAATCATCAAAATTCGGCAATGTCAGAATGCTTTCCTCTCCCAGACTGTAGTCCCCGAGATTCTCCCCATCCATAGAAGCAAAAATCTCAGCAGTGTAACCGTATTCCAGAGCTTTGTCAATAATACCCTGACATACATTCTTCTGGTAAAATCCCATAATGTGGGAGATAAAAATCCCGATTTTTTTATTGTGATACATGATAAAAACCCCTTGGAAGCAGCCATGATCCGGCAGCCTCTTTTTTTTACAACAATATAATCTTATTGTACAAAAAATCAAAATGTTTTACAATAGGAAAAGCTTCAAAATGAAAGGAATCTAAGGAAATGATACAGGATATTGCACCAATGCAATTGGATAATTCATATAAAAAGAAAGTACCGCATGCAGGCAGCAGGATGTTTGGTTTTGGAGAGCGAACGGTATATCTGGAATATAATGGAGAATTGCAGTTTTTGACTTATGAGCAGTGGAAGGATTACAACGAAAATATACTGGGAAGAGAAGTGCCGTCTTGTATTTATCTTTTTTCTATAGGGGAGGAAGAATACTTTCTGACTGAAATAGGAGCGGATACCAAGATTGGCGAGTTTCGTTTTTATAAGATGTTTGATGTCCGTCCAATGCAGCCGAAGGAACGTGTCCTCGCAGCTGCTACTGCATGGCATTTATTTGTGTGGTATCGTGACAATCAGTTCTGCGGCAGATGTGGGAAAAAACTGGTTCACAGCGAAATGCAGCGGATGCTGCAGTGTCCGTGCTGCGCGAACATGGTGTTTCCGAAGATCGCACCGGCAGTCATCGTGGGAGTCACGCACGGCGATAAAATCCTCATGACAAAATACGCGGGACGAGAGTACAAAAGGTATGCGCTTATCGCCGGATTTACCGAGATCGGTGAGACGGCAGAGGAGACGGTCAAAAGAGAAGTCATGGAGGAAGTCGGACTTACCGTGAAGAATATCCGTTACTATAAGAGCCAGCCGTGGGGTTTTGACAGCAATCTTCTGCTCGGCTATTTCTGTGAACTTGCAGAGGAGGGGGAGATCCGCTTAGACGAGGAAGAACTCTCCGTGGCAGAGTGGGTGGATTATCATGATATCCCGGAGGATAAGGAGAAGTTAAGTCTGACACATGAGATGATGACGTATTTTAAGGAGCAGAGGAAACGATGACAGGAAGCTTTTGGAGGCAGGAAAATATATGGATAAACTGAAAGGACACTTAACAAATCCTAAGGATTTCAGTAAGAAATATTAAGATTGCCTTAAAGCACTTTTTTTCTGAAAACAATATGGTACAATTAAAAAAGACAAGGAAAAAAAGCATTTCTTTCATAAAAAAGAAAAAAAGACAGAAGTGGCTGAAGTACCAAAGAAAAAGAAGAAAGTATGGCTGATCGTTTTAGTGATTGCAGCTATTGTAATTGTATTGATCGGCAGCGCTGTTAAAAATATGACTTCACAGATCGAGACAGCAGCGAATACGGTTGAGGTAGAACCGGTAGAGAAAAGGGATTTATCCGATTCAGTTTCTTTGAAGGGAACGATCGCAGGACAGAGCAAGACAAATGTCATGTCCCTTGCAGCAGCAGAGATCACAGCCGTGAACGTTCAGGTGGGTGACATTGTAAAAGAGGGTGATCCGCTTGTGACATTGGATCAGAAGGATATTGAAAAACAGATTGCAGAGTTGAAGACAAATATTAATAATGCGAATGCTGTTGCAGCAAACGATGAGGCACAGAAGCAGAACAGTCTTACCCAGAACAAACAGGATCAGCAGGATGCACTGGATGCAGCACAGAAGACGATCGATAAAGCACAGGCTGATGTTGATAAATATAAGAAAAAGGTATCAGAGTGTGAGGATTATATTTATTATCTGAAAAACAACTACAAAGATACTTCTGAGTATGATGGAAAATTAGATGTTTTTAAATCATCTTTGGAGACAGCACAAAATGCATTGGATTCCGCAAACGACAATTATGCATCTGTGCTAAAAAACACAGACAGAAGCGTTGCATCTGCCCAGAATACCGTTGACATGCAAAAATACCAGGCAAGCACGACCACAGAGTCAAAAGACCAGCTGGAGCAGTTACAGAAGCAGCTTGCAGACTGTACACTTTCTGCACCGATCAGTGGAGTTGTCACAGCCGTCAATGTATCAGTCGGAGATAAAAACACAGCAGGAACAACCATGATCACAATCGTGGATACATCTTCCTTAAAAGTAGTCGTAAATGTTGAGGAAGCTGACATCTTAAAGATCCAGGAAGGAATGCCTGCAACCGTTTCAACGGATGCAACGGGGGATGAAGAGATCAAAGGTACGGTAACACGTGTGGTCAGAGTAAAAAATCAGTCCACCAACACAAACGGTACAGATACCAATACCTCAAGCGGTTATTCTGCTGAGATCACGATCGACAACACAGAACTTCTGGTTGGAATGAGTGCAAAAGCCAAAATTGTGATCAAAGACAGAGGTACACAGCTTGCAGTTCCATATGATCTGATCCGGCAGGACGACAACGGAGATTCCTATGTTCTGGTAGCGGAAGCAAATGAAGATGGAACAGCGACCGCAGTCCGGAAAAATATCAAAGTCGGTGAAGAGGTAGACTATTATACAGAAGTGACAGGCGGCGATCTGAAAGAGGGCGACCAGCTGATCTACGATAATACATTTTCTGTCACCGAAGGTCAGGTGTTTACTCCGGAACAGATATATTCCAATCAGGCACTTGACACAGAAGGCATGATGAGTACGGAGGCAGAATGATCGTGAGTGAACCAGTAATCCGTATGGAGAATATTATAAAACGTTATTACATAGGAAAGCCGAATGAACTGCAGATTTTAAATGGGATCAGCCTGTCAGTCGATCAGGGAGAATTTGTCTCCATCGTCGGTGAGTCCGGTTCCGGAAAAAGTACATTGATGAATATTATCGGTGTCCTGGACCGTCAGACTGAGGGAACTTACTTTCTGGAGGGAAAAGATGTAAATAAAATGGATGATTCCATGCGAAGTGCGATCCGGAACAAAAGAATCGGTTTTGTTTTCCAGAATTTTAACCTTCTTCCGAAGGCAAATGCATTAAAAAATGTCATGGTTCCGCTGTTATATAGTACTGAGAAGGAAAAAAATCAAAAAGAACGTGCCATGGAAATGTTAAAAATGGTTGGCATGGAGGAACGGGCTTTTCATAAACCAAACGAGCTTTCCGGCGGACAGAAACAGCGGGTGGCGATCGCACGCGCAATGATCAATGATCCGGCAATCATCTTAGCGGATGAGCCGACCGGAGCGTTGGATTCCAAGACTGGACATATGGTCATGGATCTTTTTCATAAGCTGCATGAGGAGCAGGGAAAAACCATCGTTTTGATCACACACTCACAGGAACTTGCGGCGGAGACAAAACGGATCGTTACGATCTTAGATGGTAATATCGTGTCAGATAATGGAGGTGAAGGCTGATGTTTTTGGAAAATATAAAAGAGGCGATCACCAGTATTTTCAGCAATAAAATGCGTTCGATTCTGACCATGTTAGGAATCATCATCGGTATCAGTGCGGTTATTACGATCACGACGATCGGTAACTCCATTCAGACTACTTTGACATCCACCTTAAATTCACTGGGTGGCAATACGGTTCAGGCATATGTGGATGCAAGATATCCGGAAGATGATGCAGACTGGGATACCTGGGAATACCCGGAAATGAAAACATCGGACTTTGTGACACAGGAGATGATCGATGAACTGGTGGAAAAATATCCGGATGAATTTGATGGAATAGCAGCTTCTGAATTTCTTGGAAACGGACAGATCCGGCAGGATAAAAATACTTATGCCAATGTATCCGTTCAGGGGACTACTTCCGAGTATATTGATTATATGAAATTAAAGATGTATGCCGGAAGAAACCTTACAAAACAGGATAACAAAACAAAGAAGAACGTCTGCATTGTGGCTGATACCATGGCAAAGCAGTATTTTGGAGATGAGAATCCAATAGGAGAACAGATCACTTATGCAGACAGCGATGGAAATCTATATAATTTTACAATTGTAGGCATATACGAATATAATGCAGCACTTTTTGGCAAGGTGGACACCAGCGTCCCGGAAAAAGACCGTTATACTACAATGTTTATTCCAATCCAGACCTGTTTTAAGCTGATGGGAAAGGATCAGTCCGGTTACACAAACTTTAACCTGATGGTCAATTCCCTGGCTGATATCGATCAGGCAACGACAGATGTTACAAACTTTTTTGAAGAGAAATATGCAAACAATAAAAATTTCCATGTTACTACCTATAATATGGCATCTGATATGGGAATGATCAATACCGTCATTAATGTGATCACGATCGCAGTGTCCGGCATTGCATTGATCTCATTGATCGTAGGCGGTGTCGGTGTCATGAACATCATGCTTGTGTCTATTACCGAGCGTACAAGGGAGATCGGTGTCCGGATGGCACTTGGAGCGAAGAGGAGCACCATCCGTATGCAGTTTGTCATAGAAGCGATCGTACTCTGTATCTTTGGTGGAATGATCGGGATATTGATCGGGGTGTTTAATGGATTTGTATTAGGCAAAGCAGCGGAGTTTGTGATCCAGAATATGTATTCTGAATATTCAAGCTACATTATTATGTCGGTACGGCCGTCTTTATCCGCTATTGTACTTTCCTTATTCTTCTCCATGCTGACAGGAGTATTCTTCGGATACTATCCTGCAAACAAGGCAGCCAAGATGGAAGTCATTGATGCATTGAGATATGAATAACCCGGAGTTTAACTAGCGTAGTGTCGCAGATTCTGCGGTGCATTTATAGGTTGTGAAGGGGCAGATATAAGCGTCCTTTCACAAGTCAGAATTTTATATGTAATGAAAAAGAAAAACGGTATAAACGAAATATTATGTTTCTGTTCGCTGGGCATTCCGATAGGCTTCTGTGCAACAATCTTGAGAAGGAGTGCTTCCCAAGATTGTTAGAATCCTATCTCCATAGCTCACAAAGAAAATAATATTTGTTTATACCGTTTTTCTTTCATTTACGTTACGAATGACTTGTGAGAGGACGCTTATACATGCCTAATCAACACTGTGAATCGCACCACAGAATCTGCCAATTTACGTTATGGAACACCGGTTATGGGATGAATTCCTACTACAACTGGAATTTGTAGAGTGGAAGATTGAGCTGGATAAAATATCAAGAAAGGATTAGCTATGACAATCGATTTCGATGCCATTTGCATGAATCAGTATTGTGTATATCTTTTTTCCCTTTTCGTATTCCCAATTTTCTTTTTATAGAGCGCATAATAATTCTACTTTTATATAAATAACTAGGTATATCTAAAACATAGATTTTGTCAGCTTCATCAAAAAATTGCTGTACCCAAGCATAATATACACCCTCAATTATCCATTCATCATTATTATACTTCTTTGAAAGCGCATTTGCTAAATAGGTTTTTCCAGAACCACTGCAACCAATAATATGTATTTTCATAAATTAGAAGTTACTTTTTGACTTCCTTTGTGATTTCAGTTGTCTTTAACTGCACTTGATAAGTGTTTTCTTCTCCGCTTAAATTGGTTGTTTTCAATTCAAACCACAAATTATCAGTCAACTTATCAGCATCTCTATTTTTGAAAATATCACCAGAAATTTTTCCAATATTTCCAGAAAAATCTATTGTCCCACCTGTCTGATCATCAACACTATTAGAAAGCAAAGTTTCTTTTTCACTTCCATTGATATAAATGGTAGTTGAATATGTGGTAATATCGACAAAATCATCGGATATCACTTTCAAATCGCCACCATAGCAAATTTCATTTTTGCCATCTAAAATAATTACACCATTCGACACAGAAATATATTCATTTTCTCCGCTAAATGAATATACCTTTAAGGACTGTTCTTCATTGCTTTCGGTGGAGGTGTTACACCCTGCAAGCAGAACCGCACAAGCAAGCAACGATAATGTAGCTACCATTATTTTTTTCATAAAATTATCTCCTTGTTAACTCCCGATTTTTCAATGCTTTAAATAGAATATCCCATATCATAGACTTTTTTACTCCTGTAACAGCCAATCAGCTATATCGTGAACTTCAATTCCTTCATAGCTATATTTCGGATGCCTGGTTCTGGCAATGATCATTTTCGGATAGGCATCTCGGATCTGAAGCAGAGGGGAACATTCTCTCTCAAATGTCTCCTGCCCGGAAATGTTATCACTTACTTGAATATAAATTTTTTCGCTGCCCCTCTGAGCAACAAAGTCAATTTCCTTTTTATAGAGTTTGCCGACATAGACATCGTATCCACGTCGAAGAAGTTCGATGCAAACGATATTCTCATAAACTCTGCCATAGTCCATATTTCTGCTTCCCAGAATTGCGTATCGAATACCGCTGTCACACAGATAAAATTTCTCAGAACTTTCGAGATATTTCCTGCCACGAATATCGTATCTCTTAATATCATAAAACACAAAGGCATTACACAAATACTTGATGTACCTGCCTACGGTCACATGATTGGTCGGGCTCTCATTTGCTGTCAGCAGCTGACTGACCTTATTAGGCGAAGTCAGATTGCTGATATTGTCCATCAAGAACTCGCTCAGACGCTGCAAAACCAAAGTGTCCGGCAGAGCATATTTCTGTACTAAGTCCCTTGTAACAATGGTTTCGTAGACTTCCTTTATATAGTTTGTTCTGTCTTTTTCAGTTCTATAAGCATAGGAACCTGCTAAACCGCCTTTGATGGAGTAATCATCAAAGAGTTTATCTTTATCACTGACATTATCGTAATATTGGCAATACTCCTGGAAGCTGAAAGGAAACACATGAATTTCAATATATCGTCCGGTAAACAACGTTGCCAAATCCGCACTCAACAGAAATGCGTTGGAGCCGGTTACATAGATGTCGTATTTTCCTTTAGAATACAGGCTATTGATTGCCAACTCAAACTTGGGACACATCTGAACCTCATCTACAAACAGATAGTTTGTTTTTCCTGCCTGATAATGTTCTTCCACATAGGCGTGTAAGGCATGGTATTCCCTGATTTCTTCATATGCCAAATCCATGAAGTCAATGAAGATGATATTGATATTTTCAAAATGGCTTTTCAGGTACTCAATATATGCCTGCATCAGCTTGGATTTGCCAGATCGACGAATACCTGTGATAATCTTGATGTCGGGAGTACCGTTCAACTCAATGATCCTGTCGAGATATTTTGTTCTTGTGATTGTTTTCATATAGTCACCCACTTTCAAAAGTTGAAAAAAATTCATTTCTTGAAACTGCTTTGATATTTTTATTATACTGTCTATAAATAGTATATGCAAGATGTCGCTTTCAAAAACAACAAAAAATTCATTTTTCGAAAGTGGGTGTTATGTAAAGGCAATCCTTCCCAAGTAATCAATTTACTTTCACAATAATATGAATTATTATATTAGCAAGAAGGAGAACGCAATATGACCCAATTTGAACAATTAGATTTATTGCTGAATGAATATGGAGAAATAATTCATGAGTAGAATACTTTTGTTGGAAGATGACACAATGATTGCTTCGGGGATTCTTTATGCACTTGAGACAGAAGGTTATGAAACAAATCATGCCACAGGTATAAAAGATGCCAGAAGTTTAATAGAACATTATAATTTTGACCTGGCAATTATAGATATGCAGCTCCCGGATGGAACTGGATTTGATGTAAGTGAGATATTCCAAAATACTGCTACATTTGAACATATTGTTTATTGTGCGAATCCTGCCAGTAAAGTTCAGACATTGAA
>ENA-UOJD01000197-UOJD01000197.1-human-gut-metagenome-genome-assembly--contig:-P48-NODE-197-length-95649-cov-9.067326_pt1 | contig 95649 bp, 84 predicted proteins | sample MGYA00242342_ERZ723889 | MGnify/ENA metagenome assembly ERZ723889 | reverse complement strand
TAGCTTTGCCGGATAGCTTTGCCGGATAGCTTTGCCGGATAGCTTTGCCGGACGGCGAGCATAAGTCGAGAGTATTATCGAACACGTGCCGAATGGTGTATTCTTAGTTTAGTAGGAGAGGTTTCCCTCTCCTACGTAACTGGTTAAGCAGCACCCTCTGCATCAGGTTGGTATTTAGCCAACATGTCAGCCACGAGCATTTCGTCCGCAAGGGACAACGTACGCATACTAAGTTCGTACGGGAAATACTCGTAACGGTCGTGTTCATTAACACGTTCTTCACGAGACATTTTAGCGGCATACGGATTAACGAATACTTCACCTTGCGCAAGTACGTGTCCAAGCACGCTAATACGTGCCTTCTTGAAGATAACGTGCAGCACTGACAACGGTGCAGTCATAACAGCATTGGCAAGCATTGGCTCGCCCTGACCTTTGAGAATAGCTGCAAGCTGAATACGAGTAGTAAAGATATTACGAGTCGTAGACTCGACATAAGTACCACTAGCAGCATCTTTAACAAACTGTGGAATGTTGCGATTAACAACAACAGTAAGCGCACCTGCATAACGATTACTATTATCAATGATATTAGTAATCATTAAGCTGTCGTGATTCTCGAAATCAGGACGGTCAAGCAACAGACGAGTAACATCGTCTGCATCCTGTCCTTGATACTCGGATAGGTCAACTATACGAGCGTCAATAGCTTTATCAGCTTTATCAACAGTATCAACTGTTTCAGCGTTAGCACTTGCTGCTTCGGCAGCTTCTTTTGCAGCTTTTGCAGCTGCTTCTGCTGCTAATCTAGCAGCATCATTTGTAGCTCTTGTTCCCATAATACAAATAAATTAAATGTTATAAATCGGTTAGCAACTGTTCAACCAATGTGCATCCTAACCACACACACAATGGCAATATGTTTAAAGTCATTTGGTTTGATAGTAACTGCAATATGTTTAAAGTCATTTGGTTTGATTAAGCTAATAGTTCTTTAACAACATCGTTAGCATCTAATATCAATACTAACACTACTAATAGTATTAGAAAGCTATTCACATGGTTATCATACAACTTAATGTAACTTAGATGTATGAATACTGATACACCTAGCATACTTAATGCTAAGTGTACCACTTTTAGTTTATCACTAATATTCATACGTATCTAGTGTAATAACGTGAACAAAACTTGTCGTAGGTTTCACCTGCACGACCATACTTTCTCCAATCACGCTTCTGTTTATTAACAACAGAGCGATAAGTAGCAGTAGTCATAGCTACTGCTACTAGCAATAATACCAAGAACACCATTACTCTTTAACAATGATAGGTTTATTAGATTCAATCTTACCAATTTGTTCTTTGAACAGTTCTTCAAGAGCAAGGTAACACTCTTTGCTGATTCTATAACTGAAACCATTGTTACAAGCAACAACAACATCAGCGGTAATACTATCGCTGTCAGGTATAACAACAGTTGTATTACTACCAATAATGATAGTATTTGCATCATTAGTAATCTTCATAATCTTTATAATTTTAGTAATTAATAATTAATAATTAATAGCAATATGTTTAAGGTCATTTGGTCTTGACGGGGGTATTGGAATTGGTTTGGAGTAGGGGGCGGTGAGTGGTAGGAGCTTCGTCTCCGAAAAAATATACTCACGAAAAATATATTTCTCTTGGGAGTAGCACTTTCTATACTATTAGATATTCTAATTCTAAGTTCATCTTTAATAGTATTCTTATTATTAATACTATTAGATGTTCTATCTCTATTAATCTAAGTATTACCTATAACACTTATAGTTCACCTCGATAAAAATATATTCATGAAAAATATTATTTTGTGGGGCAGCACTAATAGTAGTACCTCTAAGTTTATTTCTTCTAATAGTCCTAATCCTATTTCTAAGTTCATTATTAGTCCTATTCCTAATTCTATTTCTAACAGTAGTTCCAGTCCTATTTCTAAGTCTATATACATTAGTTAGTCCTAATAGTATTTCTAATTCCCTTCTGTATATCTATTGTTGTTAGTAGTCTAACTCTTCTTATAGAAGAATTATCTTATTAGTTAGTCCTATTAGTCTAATTAATTCCTTTAAGTCCTTAATTGGTCTTACTTATATTATATAGTATTGGTTGTCTATTTGGTCTTATTGTGTATTACCTTTCTCCTCTTCTATCGAAGAGTCCGAAGATTTAGCATCAGGATTGTAAAAATAGAATGGTAAGATTTAGTCGATATTTTAGTTAAGTAGTGGACTTGCATTAGAGTGTGTACTAATGTGAACTAGTGTGAATGGATGTGAATTATATAGCGAATACAATTCTAAAGGTTTTTTAACGAGTTAGATATTAATAGTACGAATATTATTCGTATACTTGTACTATTAATGACTGGTGCATATATTACTCTTAGTAATGCTAGTCAACTTAATTAATATTATTAACAATCTAATTAAAGTAATTATGTTACATTTAGAGAACAAAACTAAAGGAGAAACTTTCCTAGTTCCTCAACACATCGGAGAAATTGATTTCAAATATGTTTCTGACCGAGTTAAAGATATAACTCCGTTTAAGCATTTTGGTATTGTCGCTATTATTCAGACTGCTAAACTTCGTGAGATTATCAATCCTGATTTAAAGGGTACTGGTAGTACTAGATTTATATTAGTTAAGACTAACTATGCTGATGATGTTAAGGAAGAAGATAGAGCTATGCTTAATCGTTTCTTATATGTTGCTCCGTCTGATGTATTTACTGGCATAGATTGTAATCCTCGCAGTAACGAACTTACTCCTTATAATCTTGCTGAATTTATTCGTGGCGACCAAGACTTAAATCTTAGTATTGCTCGTGGTGAGATATTCCGTAAAGTTGGAAGTGGTTCTGTTATTAGTTTACTTGGTACAGAAGTGAATCCTGTTACTACTGAAAAGAAAGGAGATAATGGTAAGTTGATTACTACTATTGCCGAAACAGTAGTTTGTATTGGCTATAAGATTGTCCGTCTTACTGATATTCAAGGTCAGAACTCTGTCGAAGGTCTTATTCCTAGTGGTAAACCTCAAAAGTTTATAGTAGCTACTAATTTACTAAATGTATAAACTAGATGCCTTCTATTGATTTAAAAGAGAAAAAGGAGTTATTAGTAACTCGTCCTGATATTATTAGTTTATTAGGTGTTACACCTCTTGAAGCTGAAATAATAGATGATATTATAGATAATATCGAAGACCAAATTATTGATAGGATTAAAAGTCTACAACGAGTTTCAATTCCTTTTATCGGTGGATTTATTGTTAATGAAGCCAAGTTAGATGCAATAGAACATCATCCTGTAATGAAGGCTAAAAGGCAAGAACTTACTAATGAAGAATATTGGAAATTTAAAAAGAGCTTAGTTGCTACTCGAATGGCTCAACGTAGTAAATTTAGAAGTAGAACTTCGATAATATCTCGAACTGTTAGACTTAATCGTAAGTTAGCCGCAAGGAAACTTAAAGAGTTTAATCAAGATGAGAGGTCTTTTAAATTATATATGTACTTCTTTAGTAAGATGAAGCCAGTTAATGATTCTGATTACTATATTGAACTAAGAAATAATAAAGGTTATGATTACGAAGATTGCCCCTTTGGATTTAACAGGTATGATTAGCGTTGACGAGCAAGGTTATCCCTTTGCTCCTAACGTTTATCAGATACAGGATAAAGATGTAAGAGAGTTATATCTTCGTGATACTAGTGAAGATAAACTTCGGTATCTTAAAGAAGCCGGAGTTATTTTTTATCTAGCTGACCCTAAGTCTCCACCTAATCAAATGGGATATAGTCGTCCCGAAGCCTTAGCATCTGCTAGAGCTAATTACGCTCTTCCTAATGATTGGCAACCAGATGCTCTTATTCTTCGTCTTGTTGATAGATATCATGAAGATAAGATGGGCGTTGCAGGCGAAGCTCTTGAAACTATTCTTAGAGCAGTTCATAATAGTTCTCGTGCAGCTAATATACTTAGTGAGCAACTTACTAATAAACTTAATACAGGTATACAAGCCGAAGATACTTTGCCAGTTATTGATTTGATAACTAAGCTAAATGGTATTATTAATATCATTCCTAATCAGATTAAATCTTTAGGTGAAGCTAAACAAGCTGCTGCTCTTGAAATAGAACAGAAGAAAGCTCGTGGTGGTAAAGTAGTTACTAGTTCTATGTCTGCTAAAGATGCTAGTGATTTAGAAGCTCAAGTAGAAGCTCAAAAGAGAGAGCTAGGATTGGTAAGCGATAGTATTGTTAACACTCCTTTACGGGGGAAATACGAAAGTACAAAATGATACCGGTTAAACCTGAATATAAGCAAACTAAGTTATACTTTGATGAGCCTACACATAAGTATACTGATAATTGTGGTAATTCTTATATTAGTGCCACTACTATTATTCATTCGTATGTTCCTAAGTTTGATTCTAATTATTGGGCTAAATATAAGGCTAAAGAAGAAAATACTTCTATTAAAGATATAAAGAATCAATGGGATACCATACGAGATAAAGCCTGTGATATGGGTAATGTCTATCATAATAGTTTTGAAGATGGTATTCGTCAGAATAGTAAATTCTTCAATGCTATTAAATATCTGAATAAACAAGAAAGTAAACAAATGGTTACTGTTGCTGATTTAGATGTTGTTGATAGTCATGTAAGACTTCTCGATGTTGATGCTTTCATTGAACATACTGAAAACAAATATCCTGAAATATATAAAGTATTTAAGTTCTATACTGAACGAGATTATAAGATATATTCAGAGATAGGAGCATTTCTTCCTAAGTATCTTCTTAGTGGAACTATTGATATACTTCCTATTCGTGAAGATGGTTTTGTTATTCTTGATTGGAAAACTAATCGTACAGGTCTTAGATTTCAAGCAGGATACTATAAGAAAGATAAAACTGTTCGTCCAGTACAAGAAACAGATGAATGGGTTCATAAGCCCGAAGATGTTCTACTTCCACCGTTTGGTGGTCTACCTAATTGTAATGGTACTACTTATGCCTTGCAGTTAAATCTATATGCTAAAATGGTTCATCTTATTACTGGTTTGCCTTGTCGTGGTTTAGCTCTTTGTCATATTGAAGTTCCGTTTGTTCTTAACCAATATGGTAGACCTCAAAGATTTAAAGACGGTTTTCATATTGATGAAAGTAAAAGTGAAACAGCTAAGTGGTATAAGATACCTAGATTAGAACCTGAAATAGATACTATGCTTAATATCCGTTATCAAACTGTTAATGGAAGTCAGAAACAACAAATGAATTTATTTGTATAATATAAATGTAATATCATGTCTAAATATAATAATTTATTAATAGATAGGTGTCATACTGTTGATTGGAGAAAGACACTAGAGAATAAAGGTTATTCTTACTTTGATAAAGGTAAGTATAATCTTAATCTTATTGGTGTTCGTTCCAAAGAACATGGTAATGAGTTCAATGATGTTTTTATAATTGATTATTGGACAGCTAATGGTAAGAGATATACTCCTATATATCCTTGTACTACTGACCCTGGTTATAAAAGTCTTACTAATCCTGTTAATATTAAAGGTTGTGCAATTCTAGTTCCTGGTCAGTATCGTGGTTGTTTTAAGAAAGGTTATCATAAGGGACAATATCTTGCTCTTGTTCAACATAAACCTGTTAAAGTATTCCGTGATGCTAATAAAGATTTCTATCTTGATTGTGATGAATCAACAATAGAAGAAGGAATGTTCGGTATTAATATTCATAAAGCAGGAGAATCAAGTGTTGTTGTTGACGGTTGGTCTGCTGGCTGTCAAGTTCTAGCTAGAAGTATGGATTTCAGAGAACTTATGAATATAGTTAACTTAGCAATTCCTTTGTGGGGCGATGTATTTACTTACACGTTGTTAGAAGAAAAAGACTTAATAATATGAAACTAAAGAGTATTGGAATAGGACTATTAATAGTAGTAATCCCATTTGTTATAATTAGAGTATTAAACAATTTTGTTTTTAATAAGGAAAATGTAGAAGTCCCACTTATCGTTCCTGATACTATATATCAGGAAATAAAAACAAAAAGAGATAGTTTACAACTAGTAATAGATTCTATTCTCAATACTCTTAATAATACTAATCAGTATGAGAAAGAATTTGATAAAGCAATTAGTGATACTGATAGTATTGCTATTCTCGAACGCTTCATATATCTTGTGTCAAAACCAATCGGAGTTGAGAATCCAAAGGTTGGAGACGAAGGTAGATAGTTTACAGCAATCCTACTCCTTTACGGGGGATGGCGGAGCGAAGCGACGCCTAGATAAAGAAGTATTAAGAATAGCCAATGCAAAGTTAATACTTTCAGAAGAGTATAAAAGTCAATATGAATCCTACAAGAAGTTATACGAACTAAAAGTTAAAGATAGCTACTTGCAGGATTCTATTATATCTAAGCAACGTGAAGAAATAAAGAGGATAACAATACTAGGAAATCAAGCTATTGTTAGTCTTAATAAGGAATATAATAAGTCTAAAAAGTATAAGAAGCAACGTAATGGATTCATAGCTAGTACAGGTGTGCTAGCTATTCTTGTTGCTATACTACTAAAATAATTAATTGTAAGCTATGCAACTGTCTGAATACCCGTTCTTCATGTATTATTATGAAGAAGATAAAGGAAAGAAATATAAGCACGCAAGAGACTGTGGATATAAAGACCCATTCGACCATTTCTTAATAGGAGAAAGCGGAGGGTTCTTAATGAATATTGACCCACATAAGCGTTTTGTTAATACAGACCTTTTACGTCCTGCTGCTGTTACTTATGAGAAAGAAGGAGTTTATACTAAGTTTGCAGTAGATAGTATGCCTCATATAAACTTTCGTAAACAGGAAACTCTACGTAGACTTGTTGGTTTTAAAGCTCCTTGTCTTATGGATACTAGAACTGGTGAGATAGAAGATGTCTATATTACTGGTGAACATTATAATTTTATTAATTATGGTCGTATTCTTAAACTAGATACTAAAACACTTCGAGTAGAAGAAGGTAAGGTTACTGGTCGTAAGATAAGAGGATTTCCTAGATTTATTGATTGCCAGTGGTGGTACTTCTTAATCAAACAGTTCTGTCGAGAAAATGGTATGTTTCTTATCAATGATAAGACAAGACGTGGTGGATTTAGTTATATGGAAGCTATTGGTTCTGCTAACTTTATCAATCTTACTCCTAACCGTGCTGTTATTCATGCGGCTAGTGATAATAAGTTTTTGGTTCAATCAGGAGGTCTATCTGACTTTATGAAGAAGCAAATTATCTTCTATGAATCTAATACTCCTTTTGCTAGAGGTATAGCTAAGATTGATGCTAGTGATTTTATCTTAGGTTATAAAGACCCTAGTACATCTATTATAGATGATAACAGTTGGAATAGTGCTTGTATATCTGTATCTACTAAGAACAATCCTTCTGCTGCTGTTGGTAAAGATGCCGGAGAAATCAAGTGTGAGGAAATGTCAGAGTTTGAGAACTTCGATGATTTCATGGATGTAACTGAACCTACTCTAAAGACTGGTTCTGTTACTACTGGTTTTCTTAATGCTTGGGGTACTGCTGGTAAAGCTAATGCAGGTTGGGTAACATTTGAGCAAAACTTTTATGACCCTAGAGGTAGAAACTTTATGGCATTTGAAAATGTATGGGATAAAGATAGTAGAGCAGAAGTATGTGGTTACTTTAAACCTTATTGTTGGGGACTTGAAGGTTATAAGATTGGCGACGATAATCAAATCGCTACTCTTACTTCTCTTGATGATGATGGTAATTCTGATATAGCTCTTGGTTTTCAAATAGCAGAAGAAGAACGTGCTGCTGAAAAAGCTAAGAGTAAATCATTCGCTAAGTTTATTAGTTATTGTGGACAGTATGCTAATATGCCTAGTGAATCATTTAGTTCTGTAAGTGAGAATATATTTAGTAGTGAGATATTAGATGAATGGGAGCAAGAACTAAAAATGTCTAATAAATATAACTTCTATATAGATGGTAAGTTTGTAGAATATGATTCGGATAACTTCGAGTTTATTCCTAATGAACGTATTGCTGCTACTGGTGGTGTATTTAAGAAGGATTACTTTGATTATATTAAGAATGTTCCTCGTCATTCTAATGAAGACCCTGAAGGTTGTATTCGTAAATGGTTTAATCCAATTAAAGTAGAATACATAGATAAAAAGACAGGTCAGCTAACTAAAGGTACTCCACCGGGAATATATAGTATTAGTTATGACCCTGTTGGTATTAATAAAGATAAGAAAGAACTTACTAATAAACATTCACATAATAGTATTAAAGTTTGGATGAATCCTTGTATATATAATGGTTATCGTCCTAGATTATGTGCTGTGTATTATGGTCGTCCTGATGAACTAGAGAAAGCAGATAGAATCTGTTATTGTTTTGCAGTTACTTATAATTGTCTTGGTACAACTAATGTCGAGATTAACCGTGGTGAAACAGTTAGTAATTTTAAGAAGTGGAAAGCTATTAGATACTTAGGTTATCACCCAGTTCATTTATGGGATACTAATATTAATACTAAGAAGATTAATACTATTGGTTATGATATTAGTAGTGAGATAGTTAAACTTGATGGTCTTAGAATGTTAAAGGAAATGTTGTATTCCCCCATAGGGAAGTTCGAGGACGGTCGTGATATGCTTGTTCTTCATACTATATATGATTATCAGTCTATACTAGAGTTAAAGAAATGGTCTAATAGTGGTAACTTTGACCGTGTATCTGAAATGATTGTTCGTGGTATTGAATGGGCTGCTAATGATAAGTTTGCTAAAAAGCAGCTTGAACATAGACAGAGAGTGCAAACAGAGAAAGAAAACTTTTGGAATCGTAAACGTTATTAATTATGAGTTGGTTAACAGAAAGCAACAGGTTAAAACATTTCCTCTACGCAATCCCATGTGGATTACTAGGAATAATGTTAGTAGTAGGCTTAGCCGTAGGCATGGAATTTAAAGATAAAATGTATGGCGGTAAGTTTGATTTCTTGGATATTTTAGCTACATTGCTTGGCGGAATGATAGGATTCGTATTAATGCTAGTTATAGTAATAAGTACGGGTGCTATTAATTGGTACATTAATATACTTATTAAACTAAGCGAATTGTTATGATTGATGCTAAGCTAAATGCTCGACTTGGGGACATGCCTAAACAGCGTGTCCCTAATTCTGAAAAGGATGAATACTGGGCTGGTAGAACAATAGATTATTGTATTGCTGCCGGACTAGCGTGTAATGATAGAACTAAGACGGAACAACTTCTTGAAATACTTCATGGAGAAATGCCTGACGAGTTCTATCGTAAAACACTTAACCCTTATAATGCTACGAAGGAGAACTTTAAAAGATTTCCTGCTACTCTAAGGAATCTTGATATTATTAATGATGTAGTTCGTCGTTATTTATCAGAATACGTTAAATCTCAACATGAATTTATTGTTGGTGCTAATAATCCTGAAATCATTATGGCTCGTGATGCTGCTATTCGAGAAGATATAGTTAAGCGAGCTATGTTAGCATTTCAACAAGAACTTCAAAGGAGAATACAGCAACAACAAGCTGAAAATGTTCAACTAGAAGCTCAAGGACAACCAATACAAGAGGTTGACCCTGAACAATTAGCAGCTGATGCAGAAGAGTTTGAAAAGAACTTTATTGATAATTATATAGATGAAATAAGTGCACAAGCTCAACAACTATTAGAAGTTATTGATGATGTTCTTAATAACGAGACAATAATTCCAGTTGAGTACTTTAGCTATATCGTTACAGGGGAAGTTTATAGTTTCCATACTGTTCGTGGTAAAAAGCTAGTTAAAGAGTGGGTTCCAACTACTGATATGTTTCCTGTTCCTAATGGAGAGCAAATGGTATCTAAGTATGATATTGTAGCTCGTAGAATGTTGATGAGTTATAATCAAGTAATAGACCAATTCTCTGATGAACTATCAGATGAAGAACTAGAGTTTATAACTAAGTATTATAATCCTAGTACAGTTGGTGCTACTCGTACACTTAGTCTTAATGCTTATACTTATTATTTTCCTGAAAAGTGTAAGAGCTATGAGAATGATAATAGAGAGATATTTCCTTCTGATGGTTATGATTTAAGATTAAAGAACGGAGAACTTTTAGAAGTATGGCATGTTAATTGGAGAGGTTATACACAAGTTAAGATACTAAAGTACATTAATGAGGTAGGATTAGTTGATGAGATGATTGTTCCTGATGATTTTGAATTTAATCCTGAACTCGGACATATTGAGATAACTTCTGTATATAAACCACAAGTTTACGAAGGTTATCGTATAGGAGGTCAACGCTTTGGTATATATCCAGGTGGTGCTAAACCTATTCCTTTCCAATTAGATGATGATGTTAGATTGCAGTATTGTGGACTTCAAGAAGTACTTCCTCAAATGGGAAGATTCTCTATTGTAGAAATACTTACTCCATTTCAAATATTAATCAATATCTTCTCTTATCATAGAGAGATGATGATAGCTAAGAACAAGATGTTTATTCTTGTTGCAGCTAAATCTTTATTTGGAGAAGATGCAGAAGAAGCTATTTATAATATAGCGGCAGAGGGGATATTTCCTTATGATGATGCAGAAGATATTAATAGTACTAAAGCACAATCTATTAAAATGCTTGATGCCAATATCTCCGGTTATATTACTGAAATATCTAATCTTATTGAATCTATTAAAGCTAGTGCTCGTGAAATGGTAGATATGACACCACAACGTTATGGACAAATAGCAACTAGTGCTGGTAAAGGTACAACAGAAGAAGCTATTATTCGTGGTTCAATGGGCACAGTTATTATTAACTATATGTTCGATAAGTTCCGTGAGGACGAATATCTAATAGATTTAAATAATTCCAAGGTAGCTTGGATAGATGGATTAGATACTTCTTACTATGATAAGTCAGATAGAAAACAATATGTCTCTCTTAGTGTAAATAATCATACTCTCGGACAATACGTAATCAAAGCTAAAAACTCTGATAGAGAAACAGAGAAGTTTGAACAACTTAAAGAGTGGGCTTTCAACGCCAGTCAAAATGGAGATTTAATGTCTGCTGTTGCTGCTATTACTTCCGGTAATATATCCAGTCTTAAACTAGCTATTAATCGTTATCAAGAGATTCGTCAGAAGAATGAAGAATCACTTAGACAATTAGACCAACAATTAGAAGAAGCTAAGAATAAAGCTGTTCTTGAACAGATAGCTGCTAAGGGAGAACAAGATGCTAGGCTAGCAGAAATCAAAGGTTATTATGATTTACTTGCTAAAGGAATGGATACAGAAGCTGCTATGGCTGCTTTAGCTAATCAACCTGTGCAAACTGCTCCACAAGATAATTCTGCTGAACTATCATTGAAACAAGCTGAACTAAATGAAAAGAAACGAGCTAAGGATTTAGATATGATTAACTCTGCGTTAGATAGAGATAATGAACTAAAGATAGCTAAAGAGAATAAGAATAGATATGATAGTTCTAAGTCTAAATCTAGTTCTACTAAGAAGTGAATACTAAGTTATAATTAGCTATATACCATTCTCTATGATTCAGACGTGCCCTACGGAACTTTCCGTAGGGTTTTTCGTATCCATAAAATCGACGTAGATAGCGTTTCCTTTGCCTCTGTTGCATTTACCCTATCGAATGGATAAACTGTAAAGGAAAACATTAAAATGCCGTGACGGGTCTTAAAATGGCTCATTTTTTTGCCCTGTATCGAACGCAAAGTTTCTGCTGATAAGATTGACTCTAGTAATACTTAAATACGAATATGGGCAATTCTAAACCTAATAATAAGAGTATTCAGACTAGTAAGAGTTTGCTTTCTCATATTATTAGATTACATTTGAGTGAAAGTAATAATCAAAACATATTTATTATGGGAACTTTTAGTAGTAATAACGATTTAGATTTAAGTACTGGTAGTATTGATACTGGCGATACTGCCAATACTGGAGGTCAAGGTACTGGCTCTGGTGCTAACGGCAATCCTGCCGGACAGGGACAACAAGGTGCTGGACAAGAAGGACAACAAGGACAAGGCGAAGGTGCTAATACTGGTACTGTTGATAATGGAGGTGAAAACCAACAGGGACAACAGGGACAAGGAGAAGGACAGCAAGGAAGCTCCTCTACGGGGGAAGAAGTGGTATTATCAGAAGGTGATACTGTAAACGTTGATGGTGTAGATTATACTATTGATGCTAACGGTAATGCTCTTGCTGTCGATGGAACTATATTTCGTACTGCTGCTGAACTTGCTGAACTTATATCTCAAAATGGTTCTGAACCAAGTGTTCTTGAACAATTACAAACTCGTTTCGGTTCTGACTTTAAAGATGAGAATGGTAATCCTATTGTATTCGATAATAATACAGAAGGTATTGCTGCTTATGTTGATACAGTAATTCAGAATAGAATTGCAGAAGCTCAAACTGCTGCTCTTAATAATCTGTTTGAAACTTATCCGCAAGTAGAACAAGTTATTAATCATCTTAAACTTAACGGTACTCTTGACGACTTCGTAGAAATTCCTGATAGAAGTCAGATCACTGTTAGTAAAGATAACGAAGAACAACAAGCTACTTTCATTCGTGAAGAATGGAAACTTAGTGGTAAAAAAGGAGATGTAAATAAATTCATTGACTATTGTAAGAACGCCGGTATTCTTTATGATACTGCTGTTGAATCTAAAGAAGCTGTTGATAGCATTTATGAATCTCGACTTGCTGAACAGAAAGCACAAGTAGAAGCTAAAGAAGCTGCTGCTGCTGCCGAAGAGAAAGCATATTGGGATAATGTAGAAAAGACTATTAGTAAAGGCGAACTATTAGGTTATAGTATTCCTGAACAGATTCAGTGTAACAAAGATGGAAAGAAAGTAATGCTTAGTCGCAAAGACTTCTTGAAGTATGTGTCTACTCCTGTTGACAATGAAGGTAATACAGCCTATATGTTAGACGAAGCTAAAGTTGATTCTAATGCTCGTATGCAGGATGATTTACTTAAAGCATTTCTTAGGTTTACTGGTGGCGATTATGCTAGTCTTGTCGGTATGGCTGTTAATAAGCAGAAAGTTCTATCTATTAGAACTACCGCAGCACAAACTACTGGTAAAAGGACTGTTATTATCAATAGTAAAGGTAATAATTCTAAGACAGTTGATAATGACCAACTAGTCTTGAACTAACTAAATTAAAACAAATATGTACAGATTAAGAGAAGTCGAAAGAGGTAGATATGATGATAGAGGTTACTCTAATGAGCAATCTCTTGCTGCCTTAATGATTCAAAAACCGGAAGAGATTAACAACTTCCTGACTTACACTTATGGTATGGAAGATGACCGATTCCCGCTAACTTTCCTTACAGAAGGACAAGGTGCTGCTGGTGTTCGTGATATTACTACTGTTGAGTGGACTTGGAAGACAATGGGTCGTCAGAGATTCAATGATTACATTGTTTGGGCTGATACTAGTGATACTACTCCGGGTATTGGTGGTAAACCTATTAAGGTTGAGTTTGCTACTGGTCTTATTATTGAACAGTATGGTTTGCTTGCTCCTGATGGTAAAACTGCTGTTCGTGTAATGCGAGACCATGGTGCTGGTAGTCATGGTGGACATCTGTATTCTTTGCAGCTAAAGAATCCTGATAAAAGTGCTTATGTTGACCCTGCTAATCTTGAAAAAGGTAAGTATTGGTGTATGTTAGCTCCGTCTATTCCTGAATCTTATTCTAAGGGTAACAAGACTAATGTAATGGGACCTGGTGTTATGAAATCCCAGCTAGGATTCAAGCGTTATAGCAAGGAAATTGCAGGTAACATTAGTAATGTTATTGTTAGCTATGCTTTCAAGACTAAAGGTGGTGGTACTGACACTCGTTGGATTAACGAAGAAATGCGTCAGTTCGATGTTCAGATGCGTATCTCTAATGAGATTGACTTATGGACATCTCGTTACAATCGTACTGTTAATGGTACTATTGATATGAAGGATTGGGATAATGACCAACCAATTCCCGAAACTGCTGGTATGTTTGAAATCCTCGAAGAGTCTAACTATGATACTTATGGTGAATACTTGCCTCTTAGCAAGCTAAAAAGAACTATTGGTGACGTAGTTGATAAGGATACTGATACTGGTTCTATGGAGATTACTCTGTATGCAGGTAAAGGTGGTATCGAAGATTTCGATATGGCTATCCGTGAAGATGTTAAGTCCGAAGGATTTATTACTCCTCTTGGAGAGAAAATGATTGGTGAAGAAGGTGGTGGTCTTACTTATGGTAAATACTTCCGTAAATATAAAACTATTGACGGACATACTGTTACTTGTATTCATCTTCCTTTCTTGGATAAATCTCCTATTGCTGAAACAGCAAAAGCTAATGGACTTATTCATCCTCGTACTGGTTTGCCTATGACATCTCACAAACTGATGTTCATTGACAACTCTGTATATAACGGAAATCGTAATGTTCGTATGGTACGTATGAAAGGTCAGTCTTACCTTGTTGGTGTATTGAAAGGTCTTACTCCTATTCCACCGTCTTGGGGTTCTGTTCCTAGCAATTCTATATCTACAGATATTGATAAGTCTCAATATGAAGTTAAAATGTCTCGTGGTCTGCAAGTAGATAGACAAGAGAAGATGTTCATGTTGGAGTGCGTACTCTAAGTTAAACAATTAAAATTGAAATTATAATGGAAGGACAAGCACCAAAAGCCGGAACATTCGGCAGTAGTCTAAATAATCCAACTAATAGCTCTAGTGCTACTACACAGGCTAAAGCTCCGGAAACTCCTAGAGAAACCTATGAACAACTTCTTAAAAAAGAAGATGGTTTAGATAGAGACTTCTTAGAAGAAAGATATATTACAATAGCTCTTGCTACTGATATTACTATTAATTCTGTTTATCGTCAAGTTAATGCTAGATATATCGTTGACCGTCACGATAGCATTGGTGGTAGTATTAATTCAGCTAGAATCTTAACTAGCAACTATAAAGAAATGGAAGCGTATATGCCTTCTCTTGTTGGTTGTTCTGTTAATTCACAGGAATATATTACTCGTGTTCAACGTTGGTTCAATAGCATATCTATTCCTGTTGATGGTGAAGGAAAGAAACTTAATTGTTCTTTCCAATGGAATAAGAAAAGAGATTATCTGAACTATAAGATAGATGAAACAGAGATTATCGAAGAATATGATAATGCTGAAAAGTCTAATCCTAAACAGTTGAAAAATGCTATTGCTAAATATGTAACTAAGATTAATGCTCTTGAAGCAACTCGTTATCAATACGGACATCCTATTAAAGTAGATGATTACTTAGCATATCGTCATTGTTTACTTTATCCTATTGTCGCTAAAGACGTAGCTATTATTAGCTTCGACCCTCGTGTTAAATTCTATATTAAAGATGAACAACGAGAAAATAATCGTCTTAAACGTAATCGTATTCAAGCTAACAAAGCAAGACGTAATTATCTTGATGCTATTGATAACGATGCTAAGTTCAAAGCTATTTTCGTATGTTATTCTGCTAGTAACAAACAAGATGTATTATCTAACTTGTTACTTGATAGAACTATCCAAGAAAAGATGCTTGATGACTTTGCAATTAAAGAGCCGGAGAAATTCAACAAACTGTTTAACAATTCACAAATTGAGCTTCAAGCGTTCATTGAAGAAGCTATTGCCAAAGGTGAGCTAGTTCGTTCTGATGTTAATCAGACTGTTCTTACTCCCGAAGGTGGATTTATCGGAGCTAACATGAAAGAAGCGTTGGCTTATTTCAGTAATCCCGAAAATGCTGATTATAAAAGAGCACTTGAAACTAAACTAAAATTATAATAACTATTTATTATGAAAGTAGCAGAGATACATAACGAGTTCATGCTTCTAGCTCAACAAATGGGCATGAAAACTGTGCGAGCAATACTTCCCGAACAGGTAGACGAAATAATCAATTTAGAGACTATCGAATATGTGAAAGATGTTTTCTCTCGTAAAGGTAATCGTGAACTCGATGGTATCTCTGATAACGTTATAAGATTAACAGAACTTAATCCTCTTCATACTAGTATTAAGATTGAAGCTGAACAAGGAGATATAATGTTTGGTACTGGTTATAAGATAGAGTTAAACAACTATCCAACACCCATGTTCTATACATCTGTCTACTCCTTTAAGGGGGATAAGTCTTATCGTTGTAGATTGATAGACTTAGACTTAGTGAGTGAGACGATGAACGATTATCATTCAAAGTCTATTGTTATAAGTCCTATATGTTATAAGACTGAATCTAATATTGAAGTAATTGCAACATTTGAAATAGATAAGTTATTAGTTAATTATATTAAGTATCCTACTCTAATTAGTATTGCGACTAATACTACGAATGAACTATCAGATGTTGCTATGCACGAAGTTATTAAGAGAGCTGTTAATACCTTTAATGCTATCTCTAATAATAATAGTTATGAGAAAGTTTCAAACGAATTATCTAAATTAGAATAAAATGGAAAGACTGTTGTTTGCAGGTAATGTTGCATTAGCTACTACTCCCGCTACTCTAGCTGCTGTTAATGCAGCAGGTATTACAGCGGGTGCTGTTGCTCTTTACGACAACGAAGGTGCAATCATCTCGAAAGCTCTTACTAAGAACATTCCGATGTTTACCTTGTTTGTTGGTGGTGGAGCATTTGCTAATAAGAGCAAGTATACCAATATTGTATCTGATATTGATACTAGACGTTTCTCTTATGTTAAGAGTGTCTATGCTGCCGGAACTAAATTTAGTGCGGAAATTACTGTTCCTACCCCCGTAAAAGGAAAGGATTATACGTTAACTATGGCTAAAGCTCATACTGTTCTTAATGAACGTTATAAGTGGTCGGCTAGTGAGCGTGCTCGTGAAGGTGATACTGCTGCTATTATTGCTGAGAAGTTAAGTACTCAACTTAATTCTCTTGGTAAGAATGAAGGATTTACTGCTAGTGTTGCTGCTGCTAAAATTACCGTAACTGGTACTGATTATGAAGCATGGAATCTGATTGCAGGAGATTCATTATTTGGAGCAAAAGTAACTACTACAAAAGCTATGAAACCAATTAATGATGACGCTGCTCTTAAAGAATTACAGATTCGTTGTATTGGTGGTGAAGGTATTAATTCTACTAGCAATGATGCTCGTAAATTATATACTTTGCCGGAATTCTCTAATGCAGGTGGTTGGACAGTATTTACACTAACTTTCTATCCTCATCGTGACCTTCGTAGTGGTAGTACCGAAAATGTTAAGACTATTATTCATCTTGCTATTCCGACAGGAGCTGCTCAAATAGCTGCTCTTGAAACAATATTTGCATCTGTTAATACTCCGGCAGCAGCAGAAGCTTAAAGAAGATATTGTAAATATAACTCGTAATAGTTTAATAAAGGGATTGCTATTAATGTTAAAATTAGTAGTAATCCCTTTAATCATAAATAGGGATGAAGGAAATTATCGAATCTGCTCTTAATCAAGGCTTGAGTTCCTTGATAACTATTTCTATTTTCCTACTACTATATAAGTGGTTGGACAATAAGAAAAAGACTGAAAGCGAAAAGTTTGTTAGTTCTATTAGCAATACTCTTGATGAAGTATCTAAGTCATTACTACAAGTCTCAACGTTTATTACTGATATTACAAAGAATATCATAGATAAAGATAAGGACAAATGTAAGACTGCAATAGAAGATTCTATGCTCGCTTCGGCAATGAGATTGACAATGTTCGTTACTAATACTGTTATTAATAACCATATCCATACTAATAAAGATAATATACTTGCTAATATCCATAATATAGTTAATGCAGAGTTTTACAGTGTATTCTCTAGCTTAGCTTTATATAAGATTAATGGAGTAAAGGCTAGTGATAATATGAAAAAGGATTGGATGCCATCAGTAGAGAAGTCTATAATAGAGATAATGTTTAATGATAATCTTAGTAAAGAAGATAAAATATCTAGTTTTAATAATAAAATAGACTTGAAGTTTCAGTCTTACATAACTTATATAACAAATAATACATTAAAGTAATGGACATAAACTTCGATAATGTAAAAAGCAAATTGGTTGATAGAGGTGTACAAGTTGTACACCTCTCCAACATTGGATTCATTCTTACTAATGAAGATATATGTAGATATAATGCTATGGTTATTCTTAGTAATATGTCTAATGTAGAATCTAAACTTAGTGAAGAACAACAGCAAAATCTAATTGCAATGTATAACGAATTAATAGTAATGCAATGAGAAAGAACGAAGATGGAATGTATACTTATCTTGATGTTCCAAGTAAGTATAATTGTGTTTATAAAAAACTACTTATTAAGTTAAGTGACTTAGGAGTAGATATGATTAAAGATTGTACTTCTACTTGTAAAGGTATCAATCGTCAAGTAATTAACTGTTGGAATATGTTTCAATCTGCTTGTGCAGCTTATACTCTAGGGTATTGGAAGCAAGCAGATTTACTTATTAATTACATTAATAGTTCTCTACAATTCGGTTGTGATGAATATACTACTGATGAGAAACCAGTATTTATGATATTTGAACTAAATATACCTATTACTATAACTGGTTCTCAAAAGATAAAATATAATGAAGCTAATTTTGTCATAGCTAATAGAGAATATGTAGTTGAAGATACTCTTACTATTTATCAAGTAATTAATGAAAGAGAAAATATAATAGCTTCAGGTTTATCTGTTAATAGTCCTGTTAAGTTCAATGAATTAGTTCTTAATGCAGAAGTAGGACAAGTTTATATATTCAGAGCTAGTGTAGAAGGACAAGATGGAGAGACTTATTACTCTAATGATTATATTGTAAAATGTGTTTCTGTTCCTGCTATGAACGTAATGTATTATGGACATACGGATATTGCTCCGCAAGTATTTGATAAAATGTCTATTAATGATATCATGGCTATTGAAGGTAACACTCCTAGAACTATTACGGGAAGTAATAATAATACTTTTATTATTAAACAGAAAAAGAAAATCCATTATTTATTGATACCTGATAAGTTAATGACTCTTGTTAAAGCTGAATATGGTACTACTTTTGTTACTACTCTTTGGGACGGAGAAGAAGGTGCTTATAAGACAAATAATCCAGGTGGAATTTATGATGATATTCATTATAATGTATTCTTCTTATATTCTCCTTCTATATTCGATGATGATATTCGTATAACTTGTAGAAATAAATAATATGAGAAAAGGAATAAGTATAGGTCAGCTTCTTGTTAACAATAGTGTAGATGATAATTATAATCCTCTACCTGATGTTGATGCTAAGTATGGACCTTATAATAGTATTGCAGAAGCTCTGAAAGAATTGTCTCCTGAATTACGTTCAGTAGGTCTTACAGTAGGTATTAAACAAAATAATATTATTAATGAGTATTGGTTTAATGGAGGTATTGAAAACAAGAATCTTGTAGTTAAGCAACAAGGTAGTGGAGATAAACCAGTTCAAACTGTTTATATACAAGACAATCCTCCTGCTAATACAAATGCTCTTTGGGTAGATACTTCTGGATTAGGAGCAGCTCTTGAAGAAGATGAAAAGCTAGCTTCTATAATTCAATCTATTCAAGTGATACAAAAGTATCTTGATACTATTGTCCATCAGAGAGATTTAATTATAAATCCCGGTCATGTTAGTAATACTTTTACTAAGTCTATATTAAAAGAATATACTCCTATTGACCCTAATACTGGACAATTAGCAATTAGAGTTGCTGCTGTTGGTGAAAGTCTTGAACCTGAAACAGATGAATATGAACCAAATACTAAAGCGGTTCGTGGGCATTATGGTACTCTTAAAGAAATCCAAGATAACTTTAATAATTTTGTAGATTACGAACTTCTAATTGCTACTGATGTAAAACGTTTATATACTAAGATTAATGGAGAACCTGTTAATCTTACTGGTACTAGTTCAGGTGGTGGCGGCAGTATTGATTATAAAGCATTAGATAAATTAGATACTATTGGCTTCGTTGCTCCTAATGGACAAGTATATCGTGTTAAGGTTAATAATAACGGACAGCTAGTAGTATATAAGAAAGAGTTAGATACACCACAAGCAGAACCTACTGGTGGACAAGAAGAACCCGGAACTGGTTGGATATATGTAACTACTCTATATCTACAAAAGTTATATATTAACTCTTTGTATTGTGGTGGTATTACTAGTGATGAATATAGTTATAATCCATGCTCTCATAACTTCGTTGAACTTAGTAATCTTACAGGTAAAGATGTGTCTCTTAATGGACTATCATTACAGTATGGTACAGAAGGTGGAAATTGGGAAGTACTCCCTTTATGGGGGAATATCAAAGCAGGTTCGACATTCTTAATTAGAGGTGCTCAATGTTCAGTAATGAATACTAATACTACTCGTATTAAAGTTGAGACTTATGATATGGAGTGGTATGCTAGTGATGGTAATCTTATTAAGTTTGATAATAAGAAAGCTAAGTTTTTCTTGACTTGGGGAACGTCACCTAGTTCTGTTGCGAATCCTTATAATAACACGACCTCCCCTATAAGGGTATCTAAAGGTTATATTGATTTAGTTGGACTTCAAATCTTAAATGCTGGTGATGCTGATAAAGTTGATGCTGCTGAAAATACTGCTTATGGTTATCTTGATAGTAAGTACTTATTTACTAAGTACTATACTATGGACAATGTTAAGCAAGCTACTAAAGCTCTTAGTGCTAGAAATAACGCTAATGATATGTACTTTGTTAATCTCGAAGCAAACATAATACCTAGAGTAGATTCTTATACTCCACGTGCTAGCTTTGAGAACAAGAATATATTCTTTAATAAGACTTTACTAGACCATACTAAACCTAATAAGGTTACTATGACTTTAGGTAGAAAGGCTTGTTATACTTTTAATGAATCTAATGAACCTAATGATGATGCTAGTAGGTGTTTCAATTGGGTGTCAGTAGGTTACTATGATGAGTATTTATGGTATCGTGCATATAGAAGTGACGGTAGTTATACTAATTGGACTAAAGTAGAATCATTTAAAAATGAGACTGGTGTTCGTAAATATTATAATCGTATTCGTGCAATAACTACTGATGGTACTCCTTTTACTACTCATAAAGTAATACTTACTCATTTAGGAGAACAATATGATACTCATACAAGGGATAAGAATATTTATTACGAATATTATGTAGGTAGAGATGAAACTTATAAGAGCGATATTCGTAGATTTGTAGTTATGAGCGAAAATGCAGGGAGCGAAGTTCTTAACTTTGTTCAGACTTCCGACCAACAAGGCTTTAATTGGGATGAATATAATATATGGAGAATAACTGCCGGACAAATAAGGAAGGACTTTAATAGATATGAAAATAGTAACATATCTGTGTGCTACTTTATGATTAATACTGGCGATATGACACAGAATGGTAATCGTATTAATGAATGGTTAGATTATGAAGCAGGAAGAGAACCACTATACGATATTGCTGAAATGGTAACTGTTGGTAACAATGATTTAACTCCGGCTAATGTATATGTTCTTGGTGACGGTGGAGATGATTCTAAAATTAATGCTACTAACATTCGTTTCTTCTATTGTTATGAAATGGATGAAGATAATCCTCCTGTATTTACTGTTGAAGGAAAAGAAATATTCGTTGAATCATTATATTCATTCGATGTTGGTCATACCCATTTCTTATGTGTTAATAGTGAGATAAGTTCTAATACTGAACGAAGTGTTTATGGACTTTCTACTACCGGAGTAATGTATGACTTAATAAGACAATGGTGTGAAAGAGATGATGCAAAAGCTATTAATGCTAAAGCTAAGATAGCTTATTGTCATGAAATGCCTTTTACTATTATTACTCAAAATCTTATTAATTCATTTTATTGGAATAATGAAGAAAACACTAGTGTTGAGAGAAGTGGTAGTAGATTGAATTTCAATACCACTAAAGCTAACGCTTATTGGTTCTCAAAGTTCTTACAGACCCACAATTACCGTTTATGTCTTGGCGGACACAAACATACTTACAGTTGCAGTTATCCGATTTTAGAGAACGAAAACAGCTCTATGAAGCCTATCATACAGGTTACTGCGGACGTTTTAAAGAAGGATTTTAATTCTGATGAATTATATACGGAAACTGCCGAAGGTGCGTTAAAAGGGCAATCTTTCCCTAAATCTTGGGAAAATAATACTAACTTTGATATGTTGAAACACTTGTGTACATTTCAATTAGTAGAAGAAATAACTGCTCCTGTATATCTTATGTGTCAGGCTAGTGGATATAAACATACTAGTAATAAAGAACTTCCTAGTCCTAATATTCCGTGGTTAAGGTATTTCTTTCCTGCTAGTATTACTATTAATAGTAGAGACGATGTTACGGCTAAAGTTAATGCAGGTCAACGTTATCCTTTCTATATTAAGTATTTCTTAAAGCCAGGTAAAGTAGATGATTTACATTATTACCCTAATTTACAAGTTACTGTTAAGAAGTTATCTAATATATTTAATAACTCCGGTAAGTACAATGTTAATCTTCAAGGGTTGAATCCAACTTATGGAGTTGTTGGTGGTAATGGAGAAACTAATAATGGTAATGATATAATTAATGTGAAATTTCCAACTTATAATATTGATTAATTATGGCAGATAATATTAAAAGGTATAATCCTAAAACTGGTAATTGGGATATAAGTTCTTCTGGAAAAGCTACCGGTATTATTGTTGAAGACCCTCGTCTTATCGACCCTGAAGTAGCAGAAGAAGGAGTAACTGGCGAAAGTCTTAATGACGTTCTTGTTCGTCATGAACAAGAACTAAAGAAGCAAGGTGGATATATTGCTTGGCTTGCCGAACACGGTGGTGGCGGAAGCGGTGGCGGTGGTGGAACTACTGGTGATAAGCTTACTCTTACTAATGCTAATATAGTAAAAGAAGGTAATATTAATTATCTTTATTCTACTGTTACTACTAATATTAAGTTAGAGTATCTTATTACTTCTAGTAAGAATAATAAGAGATATTTTATTACTGTTACTCTTGATGGTAATAATATTATCGAAGGTAAAGAAGCATGGACTAATACTCCTGGAATTCTTAATATTCCGCAGTTAGATAGATTCTCTGCTAACAGTAATCACTCTGTTGTAATCACAGCTAGTGATACAGACGGATTCTCTGCTGAATCTTATTTGCTTAATATAGTAGAAGCTAGTATTAAACTTACTAGTACTGTATCAGGTAATACTGCTACTGTTGGTCTTGACTACTTCTTTACTTATAGTATTACTAGTAAGATTATTGGTTCAAATGTTAATCTTGTTGTCACAAATGTGACTAATGGTGCTACTAAAACTATTGAATTAGGTAAGACAACCTCTACTGCTCCTAAACAAGTTAATGTTAACTTATGGGAACTAGGTAATATTATAGCAGGTAGTTCTTATACTATACAAGCACAAGCATTTACTTCAATGAATGAAGCTACTGTTCAATCTGATAAAGTAACGAATCGTGTAGTTGTGGAAGATGGTGCTAATCTTGTTGTTCTAGTAGAAGGTATTACTAGTAAAGCAGAAGTAGATGCAGGAGTTGAAAGAACTAAGTTCTCTCAAAGCGGTAATATTTCTTTTGCATTTACTCCATATCTTGCAGGAGTTAGTCTTATTTATTATGCAATTAGAATCGAACATAATGGTATTACTAAAGATATAGGTTACTTCGATGAAGGAAACTATAATGATAATCAATATGTTCAGCGCGGTAAACAACAAGTGTTTAGTTACGCTATTCCAATAGAAGGAGATGTTATTGGTAATTGGAATATTACACTTCGTTGTTGGTCTGAAAAAGGAGATCCTGTAACTGATACAGTTCTTGCTTGTGAAGTAGTATCTAGTTCCCAAGCTCTTATTGCAGACCAAAATCCTAATAATAGTAGATATGCTAGTTGGCACGTTCGTCAAGAAAGTTTCCCTCAAGTATTTACTGCTAAAGTTTGGACTAGTAATGAACCAACATTTACTGCGCCTGGTTCTATTACTCCTAGTGGTGCTGTAACCAATCTTAATGTATATAATACAAACGGAGTACTATCAGGCTTCTTAACAGAGAATGGACAATCTATGTTACGTATATCAGGAGAAGCCTATGGTGTTATTGATGTACAACCATTTAAAGATGATATAACAACTCTTAATAACTGGTCGAGACAAGGATTTGGATTATCATGTACATTCAAGTCAGATATTCATCCGTTCTCAAATAGAACAATCTTCTTTATAGGGGATTACAATACTGACGAACAATTCTCCGAAGGTATTAAAGTAGGTCTTGAAGATATTATTTGGTCTTATACAGATGGTAATATTAAAGAAACTATTAGTTGTAAGATACAACAGAATGTTATTAATACTGTTGATTTTATAGTTAATAAGAATCAAGGAAAGATGATTGTCGGTATCTTTATCAATGGTATACTTAATGCTGCTCGTGAAATAAAAACTGACTTTACTTGGAAGACTAATTCTAAAATATATCTTGGTTGCGATATTAGTAATTCAGGACAGATTCAAAACTTTGCTGATGTTAACTTCTATGATATTAAGTTGTTCCGTGTTCCTGCTAATGATAAAGAAATTGTTATTAATGCAATGAACTCTAAAGCTAGAGCAACTCTTTTATCTAATGGTAGTGTAGACTTTACCAGATACAATAGAATGAAGTTAAAGAACTTCTTCTCTACTTCTGATTCAGAACCTCATTCTACTCTATGGGACGATATTAACCAAACGTATGCTAGTGTCAATTTCAACAGTCTTATCTCTGATACTACTAGAGTATTACCAGTTGATATAATGTTGATTAATTGCGCTAATACTGGTTTTACTCGTGCTATATTTGAAGAGATTGGAGGTCAGAATAATAATTGGTATAGTGGTTGTACTATGAGTTACTTTAGTCCAACTTCGGGAAAGTCTAGCTCTGAATATACTACTGATGTTTCTGTTTCTAAGCAAGGTACTTCTACTTTGAACAATCTTGTTAAGAACTTAGAGATAAGATTCGATAAGATGCTTAAAGATGATGATGGCGGTAATCTTGATTATGAGCTATTCCAACCTAGAGAGACATGGTTTCCTGAAAGACAGTTTACACTTAAAGCTGACGTTGTTGACAGTGCTCATGCAAATAATGCTTCTATTGGTAAATGGATTAATGATAACTCGGATTTCTTATTCGAGAAAACTCCGCCTATGGAACAACTTGAATCTCATCGTCCAGTAGATACTCGTGATAGAACTGTAAAAGATAAAGTTACTATCAAACAAACGCTTGAAGGTTTTCCTATTATTCTTCTTATTCAGTTTGATGGGGAAGAAACTCAAACTATGCTCGGTATATATAGTTTTAATTTAGGTCGTGGAGCTTATTATAATATGGGATTCCGATTTATGAAAGACTTTACTACTAAGATAAAGAATACAGCAGGTGAATATGTTGATAATAAACTTCCTGCTTTTGTTACTTCTTATCATACTTATGCTCAAGATGAACTATTCGGAAACATAGACCAAAGAAAAGTTTATTCTTATGAGTTTGGGGAAAATGCAAATGTTATTGTAGATGGAGAAAAGATATTACCATTAGCATTGTTTATGCAAGACGATTTATCTATTATCAAACATGTAGGTGAATTTAAGTATAATGGTGGCAATTGGTTAGAACCTAGTGCAGCTGTTACTAATGATAATATTTGGAGAGCATTACAAGAGTTATTCTCTATCTTTGCTCAAATGACTTCATCGACAGTTAAGAAATACATTTGGAACGAGACTTCCGGTGGTTATGAAGAAACTGCTGGTGAATATCCTGCACAGTCTAGTTGGTCTACGCTTGCTGCTGAACTTGATACTAAGTTCTCAATTAAGAATGCTTACTCTTACTTATTAACGTGTGTAAAGTATGGGCTTGTTGATTCATTAGGTAAGAACTTAACTTTAGTCTGTTATGATGTTGGTGGGGCTAATAAGTGGTTTATCAGATTCTATGATATGGATACTGGTAATGGTCTTGATAATGTAGCTCTTGAATCTGTTGCTAAAACTGCTTGGTTAGATACATTTAGTAATAATGATAATGATAATGTTAACTCATTAGTTATTACTAAAAACGCTGCCGACGGTGGATATGATACTTATAGTTCTCGTATGTGGGATGTATTAAGAGATACTATCTTTGCTAATACTGGAGTATTCGATAGTTCTCTTGAAACTCTTTGGGACTTATGGAGAAACAATGCTACTATTTGTAAAGATATTAATGATTATATAGATAATTACTTTGCAGCTCAAACTAAAGATTGTGGAGAGCTTCTGTTTAATTATGATTATAATGTTAAGTATCTTACTGCTTATGTTGGTGAATCAGGTGGACAACCTTCTTATGCTAATATTGAATTTCTACATGGTACTCGTGTTGAGTATGTTCGAGATTGGATGAAGAAGAGAGTTTGGTTCTTTGACGGAGTATTTAAGTATAGCAATGCTGCTAATATTCAACCTTATAATAATAAGGGTACATTTTCCGCAGGTGGTGCAGAAGCTACTAATCCTAAACTCATTATTACGTCTAATTGTCCTGCAATATTTGTGGTTAATATTGGTAATACTACTGATACTAGATATTTCTTAGAAGAAGGTAAACCTACTGAAATTAGATTATCTCCTATCAGTTCTTTCAATACACAAATTACTATTAATAATACTCCTCAAATTAATGATATTGAAGGATTGGGCGGAATGAGATTCCAACGATTTATGTCTACTATGAAACTTCCTAGTTTCTCTAAGTTAGACTTGTCTTCTGTTGATACTCTTAGTGATTCTCCTATTCCATTTGAAACAGTATTCGTTAATGATGAAGGCTATTCTGACGTAAGACATATTGATTTAAGTAATACTAAGTTTTGGAGCGGTAACATTGGACAAGGTACGTTTACGGTTAATATAGAAAAGTATACCAAGTTGAAAGATTTGAATATATCTAGTTCTATTGTAACTTCTATATCTTTACCTAATGCTTCTCTTGCATTACTGAATATTACTAATTCAGCTGTTGAAGGTATTAGTTTAGTTAATCAACCTTTCTTGGATAGATTAGATTTCTCTGGTTGTAAACGGTTAAAAACTGTTACTATTGATTCTTGTGATAAGATTACTGAATTAAACCTTAGTAATCTAGGAGACTTACATACTATAAGAATTACTTCGTGTCCTAACTTAAAGTCTATAATTTGTACTAACAACGTTAACTTAACTACATTTAATGTATCCAATTGTAATAATGTTGAAATCATTAATGTATCTCAATGTACTAATAAATCATTAACTGTTTATATAGTAGGTGCTCCTAATATTAAAGAATTAAATGTATCTAGTACTAATACACCTAATGATATTCAAGTAGCTTCAAGTTTACCTAATCTTAGAATACTTAATATTTCTAATAGTCAGGTATCAGCAATCCAATATGGTAATGCTGCTATTCCTACTTATAAAGAAAATAAGATATTCGATATTAGTAAACTTAATCTTACTAGTCTATCAGTTCAAAATGCTAAAGGTGTGCATTACTTTAAGTTTGATAATAATAGAAATACTCCTTTCAATGTAGGTGGTAGTTTCTTTGTTGGTTGTTCTAATCTTAAAAGAGTGTTCGGACATATTAAACTTAATGGTACTTCTATATTTGCTCAATGTGGTAGCTTCTATATTCACGAACCTAAAGAAAAAGTAAAAGGTATTACTCCTAATTATAATGGAGAATGGTTTGGTTCAGATACTAGTACAACAGAAGGAAAAACTGCTTGGGATAATAATACTGATTTAGGAACTAACTTTACTATTGATACTACTGATTGTACTAGTATGTTTACTGCTACCAATTGTAGTATATATGATGTTTATTACTTCTTGTATAAATGTGATAATGTTACTACTCTTGATGATTGTTTTGCTAGTGCTAAGAATGTTAAATGGGATTTATTAGATAGTCCTAATAGAAACATGTTTAATCATTGTACTAAAGTAGTTACAATGAACGCACTATTTTGGGGATTACAGGCACAAGACTTTAAAATATTAACTAGTACTTATGATTATGGTTCTACTGAACATAACGGATTGTTTAGTCCTCTAGTTAGTCTTAAATCTATGAGTAATGCTTTTTGGTTTGGAGGAACTAGATATACCGACTCTACATTTTTAGCTAAGTTTAAAAGAAATGTTAATTCTAAAATAACTAATTTAACTTCTGTATTTAGAAATGATGGTAATATTATGTTTGTTCAAAATATTAATAAATCTCCTTCTAACAGTACTATTGTTGATGGTTTAGTAGCGGCTGATGCTGGAACAATTCTTACACAATTGCCCGACTTAGAATATCTGAATAATATGTTTAATGGTTCTAATATAAACTTTAATCAACTAACAGATGAAGATGTTGAAGATGAAGTTATGTATTGTCCATTATTCTATAAGAATACTAAGTTAAAATATATACAAGATTCATTTAAAGGACTTGTTAAGTCTAAAGGTTCTTTATATAATGTATTTGGTGGAACTGTTAAGAATAAGACACAAGTAAGATTCCCGACAGCTTTGTATGGTATCTATAATTCATTTAGTTTAGGTTCAGGTTCTAATGTTATTTTCCCAATCCACAACTCAATGTTCAGTAGATTAAGAAACTCATTGAAGTATATAACAGGACAGCAAGCTATTAATCAATCTACATTAGGTAGTTTCCAAGGTTTTACTAAACAGTTTCTTAAAGAAGGTGATGAAGTATTTCCTTATGATGTATTTACTGGTTGTAGTGCAATTGTTGAAATACCGGGATTCTTCTCCGGTTTAGTTCTTCCTGCTAATACAGTAGTTGAGCTTCCTCTTAATTCATTTAAGACTAATTACAATCTTACTAATATATCATATCTATATTATGATATGAAGAATTGTAAGTACTCGCTTACTGGTAAGGGCTTCTCTAATTGTAAACTAATTAATGTTCATAGATGTTTCTCTGAAATAGAAACTAGCTTCGTTAAGAAAGGTTTTATTCCTTATGGACTATTCTATATGGAACAAACTTCTAATGTTAGCTATAAAGGTTGGAATGAAGTAGATGCAGCTAGTCAGAATATTACAGAGAACTATGGTATAGATAGTCAAGGTAATTGGATTGAAAGTGCTGAAATGCCAGTAGAGATTACTTATAGTAAACAACGAACTCTTCCTAGAAAGACAATAGTTAATATGTCTTATTGCTTAGAAAGATTTCAAAGTACAGAAGCACAAGCATATACTATGAATTATGGTAATCTTGCTCCTAGTAATTACGGAGATATAATAGTCCCTAATGAAAAGTATAATCCAGTTAAGTATATTCTTAATCCAAATTATGACCCTAGAGAATGGTTAGATGACGAACATACTATGCCTAACTACAATAGAGATATTCATAGAGTTATCTTGAATAAAGATTTCGATAAGTATGAACTTGCTTGGAACGAATATTGTGTTGACGGTCTTAGTGGATTAGGAGATATAGTTAGAGATAGTGCCCTTTATACTGCTGTTACTAATGGAGAAATTAATTGTTCTCCTACATTACCTGAAATCTTTGACGATAATGCAGGAGCTATTGCTCCTCCTTCCGGTAATCATGCTAATAGAAAGATACTTAATTATCTTTGTCCTCCTGATTTATACTATTATTGTACTAATGGAAGCAATATGGTAGTTAATGGAGTATTTAGTGGTAGTGGTAGACCTGATGGAGACCCGACTTATGATTATTCTAATTATGGTGTTCGTGGTCGTATTGCTCCTAACTTGTTTAAGCCTATACGTAATGTCACTGACTTATCATTAACATTCTATTGTTGCCCGTTACTTCTTCCATATAAATGGAATAATAGTACTAATGGAGATATAGGTGAAATGTTCTCTAGTCAGATGTTTGCAGGAATGAATAAATTAGCTAATATCTCTACTATGTTCTACTTTACCGTAATACCTGCTAATGTCATTATTCCAGTTGAGTTTGTAGTAGACTGTATTAATCTTCAAGATATATCACAATTATTCCTAGCTGCTGATTTCCAATCTACTGCCGCACAAGCACAACAAGTAGACGATAATATATTCGCTAAGAATGTTAATCTAAGGAATATTAGTTATGCTTTTGCTAGTGGACAAAACCAAGGAGACTGGTCAGGTAGAAGTCCTAAGAAGATTAGTTCTACATTGTTTAATGCTAATAAACATAAACAACTTACTAATGTTACTGGTGTGTTCTATAAGGCGACTTCTACTACTGGTAGTGTTCCTGAATTTTGGAATTGGCTAAATAGTCTATCCTCTGTTAATAGAGCGAACGTATTCTATGCTATGCGTAAGGCTAATCTTACTAATGGTAATAATGTTCCTAGTGGATGGAATACAGGTATGGTATAACAAAAAGTTGATAATAGTATTGTATAATTAAACAAAATTTAGTTTCTTGTAGCGTCCCCCATAAAGGAGTGAGTATTAACAGTAATCACATCTCTTTACGGGGGAATGTTACAAAGACCAATTAATAATCATTTAAAAGTAATTATCATGGATAATCGTATTTATAACAGAGCTAATGCAGCTAATAGTTTACAGATTTCTATAATGGGTAAAGTTGAAGCTGTTGCAGAGTTTTCTATTCCTAATGGAATGGGTGGTAAAGAACCTTTCCTATTAAAGAATATAACCGAAGACCCAATACAAGTAGAAGTAGTTCTTGCAGGTATGGAAGAACCTATTACTACAACTATTTATTCCGGTTGGAATGTTGAGTTAGTTAAACAAGTTAATAACGCTGTTGCTGATACATTACAATATGGGTACTAATATAACTGGTATTGGTAACGCCAATGCCATAGGATTTAAGTCTAGAGTTACAGGTGGGATATATTTCCCGCCTGAACTTAAAGACGCTCTTGTAGGGGTATGGTCAGCCTATGGTAAATCAAATGATAGTACTGACCGTAACATTATCAAGAATAAAATAAAAGATAGAGGTGGAGATTTTGTAATTAGTAACGCAGCTTTCAAACTCAATAGCGGATTTGGAGGTTTTGTAGAAGATTTTACTTCATGGGATAGAATAGATAGTAGTACTGCCGAAATTTCCAATGATGGTAGTAAGATAAAATGTATAAATACTACACTTAATGTTCAGTATCTTTTTAATTATATTAATAGGGATATCTCATCTTTTAAAGTTAAGATTTCAAATTTTACAAAAGGCGATATTACTTATTACTATCGTAAAGAGGACGGAATAGAAGCATTTTTTAAAATTACCCCCCTTAGTGTAATTAATTCTGATAAAGTAATAGAATTACCTAAGTCATATAATACTGTTGAAAATGGAACAGGTAGTAGGGGAGGATTTTATTCTTCTAATATAAATATTGGAGTAACTATCGAGCAAATCCCCTCTTTCGAAGGCGCATTCGTCACCGACGGTATCGACGACCTGATTACTTCCACCAAGACCGTACAGGAGATGGGTGTTACTGATGAGATAACTATTGTTAGTATGATTCATCAGATACAACTTAATCCAAGTTCTAGTATTACAAATGATATTAGAGTATCATCTAATGATACTTCTGGTTCTAATGGACGAATAGTGGTGTCTGCTAAAAATAAAACTGGAATTTATGGTTGGAGTAGAAAAGGGAATACCAAAGTTATTATAACTAAAATTTTAGGAGATAAAAACGACTATTCATTAGCAGGAGAAAACTCAACCAATTACAATAACAAGTTTAGTGTAGTTGGAACAGTAGATAATAGGTACAATTCTTCCGTTGCTTGGTACTGGACAATCATCGCCAACAAGGAGCTGACCACTGACCAAATTAACCAAGTAATTGCCTACTTCAACTTGGATAGAACTCTTAAACCTGATATGCTGTGTAATGTCAAGAAACAGGGAATCACCAACGAGAACCACGCAGAGTTTGGCGACAAGCTGATTGACTTTTCAGGTAACGGTAGGGATATTCAGCTGAACAATATTGCATGGGACGGAGATAGTGGTATAGGTAAATATAATTATCCTAACTGGAAAGTTAATGTTACACAAGGGAATAAATATGCTCGTATTGTTTATTATGATTCTATCAATGGTACTTATTCGGCTAACTTTAAAGGAATAACAGATCTTTATAAGAGTTATGGCTTGTCAATAGAGATTAGAATAAATAGAGCAAACACTGTTGATTTTCATTCAATAAAGGAAGATGGTATATACACTGTGACTCCACCCGATGATACTAAAAGTATAGATATACGTTTTGGTGGAGAGAACGTTTATAATGCTTCTTGTGATATAACCATCACCCAAATCCCCTCCCACGCAGGTGCTCTCTGCCTTGACGGTATCAATGACTTCGGTAAGGTGACAGGGATGCCGATTTACAAGGATTATACTTTCATTATAGACTATGAGAGAATAAGTTATGCTTCGTCTGAAAAAGGGGTAGCTGGTGTTGTATCTAAATCTCATGTAGCTAATCAAGGAGCTTTTATTTTAATGATAGCTAATACAAAAGTTGAACTGGGTAAACAGACTTATTCTTTTGGAGGAGTTACTTCGTTTAATAGAGATGATTTTACAAGAGCTTTGTTATATCAAAGTAAATATAAATGTGGAGATGTTGATTTAACAGTAGGCGGAGGAGTTGATAGTGATACTCTTTGGCTAGGAACATTTAGAGACAATGATCAAAGATTCTTTAACGGAGCTATCTACTCTCTCATGTCCTTCCCCTATAGTATGTCCGAGTTCTTGATAGAGCGTCAGTTGAAGAAGCACAAGCTGGGTACGCTGTATCCGGATATGGTGGAGTTTAGACCTGTTATAAAGGCTAATAATGACTATGAAATAGTTTATACTGCTATTATCAAACCTGATAATTGGCAAGAAATATCTATTGGAGATTATGTAACAGTTGGTAAATCAGTAGCTATTCAAATTAAATTAAATAATCCACTTGAAGTTACTAATGTATCTAGTAATTCTTTAGCTGATATATCTTTTTATAAAGAAGAAAATAGTGATAATATTTATACTATATATGGTCGTGTATTAGATGGCAAGTCCCCACAGAAGATTACTATAGATATTCAAGTAGATAGTAGCTTGGTTCAATGGAATCCTGTTGTGGAAAGTACTGCCGAATATTCAGGCATTGGTTATCTAAACTATTCTCATAATCTCGCTACAATAAATGTTGGGGATTATATTAGCATAGGAGATATAGTTGCTATTAGAGTTATTTTAGATAATACAGTGGATGAAATTGTTAATTGCAAAGTTAACGGGCAAGAATGTGAGATAGTTAATGTATCTCCAAGAGTTTTCGACTGTAAGTTTACTCTTACATCTGAATCCCCTCAAAACATAAACATCACGATTGACGAGTACATCAGATACGAGGACATTGTACAACCTTATCCGGTTCTATTGAGATTCAACGATGAAAACGGTAATGAAGTATCTTGGGGAGGTAAGTTCAAAGTAGGTTCTAATATTACTAGAATAGGTAGTATTGCTGACCCTGAAAGTAATCTATTAAATGGTTTATATTCTATTAGTGGATTGTCTTTAAATGGTAAAGCTGTTACTAGCAGTACTAGTATCGTTGAAAAGCAAATGGTATTTAAAACTACTGCAACTTGGCTTCTTGATAATAACGAACCAAAAGTTATCCTGTCTCCTAGCAGACTAAGAATACCTAATAGTTCATATAAGCTACTCGGCTACATTCCCGATATATCCGGTCATGGTAATAATGGGGTTATCTATAACTCGGCTTATGCAGAAGGAAGTGGAGTTAATGAAGATGGTTCATACCAATTTGATGGTGTGGACGACTTTGTTACTATTCCTACTACGGTCGGTGGCAAACAAGTGTTGATGAAAGTAAATTGGGATACTCCTAATGCTTCTGTACTATATGACCAAAGAGGTTATAATAATGAATTTGCTATCTATAGCGGTATGAATGATAGTTATAACAATCCTATTCCTGCTTATCAAGGAAGAAACAATGGACAAACATACATTGATGGTATTTTGAATAAAAATATCAAGGTAAACGAATTGAGGGCTATTACTCATAATATAACTATTACAAATGAGTTAAGTCTGGGAACAAATAAAACCTATCCTATTATTGGTTCAAGTAAGTCGAATGCTTACTTTGTTAATATGGCATTATATGACTTCATGCTCTTCGACAACATCTCAACAGACGATAAGATTAAAGAGCTGAACGAGTATGTAGGTATTGAAGCTAAGGTAGAGTTACCTCCTTATTACTGGGATGCTTATGGCAAAACTAATCTTGATGCAGATAAAGCAACCATTCAACAAAGAGGTGTAGCCGTAGGTGATTATGATTTGACTAACACTAACTTTGCTTACGATAAGATGTCAGGGTTCGGTGGCTATGAGTTCGAGAAGTTTACTGATACAACTAAATGGATTGAAACTAAAAGAGAAGATGGAATAGAAGTAATTGAAAAAAATGATTATTCTTTTACTGCTAAAAAAGTTGGTACAGGACAGTATTTTTGGGATTTTAAAAATAATAGTATTAAGACCTTAGATAGAGATTTAACTGTTAAAGCTATAAGTAATAATAATGTTTATATAAGATGGGAATTTAAATATAGAACTGCTGAAAAGCCTGATATATATAGTACTATTATTTTGCTAAGACAGGCTATGACGCCTAATGTTCCTATTACTGTTACATTACCCTATAAAACACAAGAAGAACAAACTGAACTAGGTGTCGTAGAAGGTAGTACTTATTATTTATTCTGTTTTGACCCTAGCGATATTCCAGTAGGAGATGAATATACAGTTGAAATGCTTCCTTTATATCCCAATGGTTTACTTTATGATGCTGTAAATGATTATAGTGAGAATGTTAATATTCCTGTGTTTACTGATTTTACAGCAATAATGAAAAGGAAATGGCTAAAAAATCAGGGTTGTCCTTTAATAAAAGGAAGTAAAGTGTATGAAGGAGGCAATGGAAATGCTTTGTTATTTGAATGGGATAAAGCATATAATTTTGTTTTCTATAAAAGAACTGACATTATGGAAAGAGAAGTACCGGAAAATATATCTTTTATTACTCCTACAAATTATAACGGTAATGTTATAACTAGAGGAAGTGGACAAGATACAAATGGAATATGTATCGCTGGCGATGGTAATGCAGGATTTGCTAATATAATATTCTACAAACTAATCCTCTATCCTAAAACCATTCCATTATTGCAGATTAACTTCCTAAAGAATCTAATGGAAAGAGACGAGATAATTGATTTAAATAACCCAATATTTATAAAAAATGAATAAATGAAAATAATGCCTTATAAACTAGTTAAAGTAGTTTATATAATACTTGCTATAATTGCAGTAGTTATGTATACATTAAGTTTAATATTTAATATTTAAAGATTATGATTGATTACATTGTATTTCCTGTTGCTGATATAGATGAAGAGAAGTCAGCAAAGATTGATGAACTTAATTTAGTTCCTCGTAGTAATGTTAGTAAAGACAAAGTATTAATGAAGTGCCAACATTATGAAAAGGTGTTTCCTGAAAAAGTAACTAGAATAGTTACTACTGATGAAGAAGGATTGGAAATTATTAGTATTGAATATCCTTATGAAACTTATTCTAATAAAGCACTTGCTACTTTATTGTCAAGTCCTGAATGGAATCCTAAAGAAGATGAGGTAATAGAAGATTCCCCCATAGAGGAGTGACATCACTTTTATTGCTTAACTCTAAGCCCTGCTTATAACAAGTAGGGCTTTTATTTTGTTCATACAATACCTAACTTTTAATAAAATTATTATTTATAGCTAAAATAGATTAATGGTCGAATTTCTTATATTATTCTTTGTTATGAGTGTATAGTAGCTGCTATAAGATATTCTTAATTTATTAATCTAAACCTTATTTATTATGCAAGTAATTGAAAAAGTTAAAGTTGTTCCTGAAGGCTATAATGGTGCAGGGATGGACGGTATGTACGGTCGCCGTGATGTTAACGGTAAAGCTAATGCAGGTCTTACGCTTGGTATTATCGGTACTGCTCTTGGAGCTTGGGCTTTATTTGGCAATCGTCGTTCTGCTGGTGTTTTCGGAACTGGTGCAGGTCTTATGGGAGACGGTTCTACTAACATTAACGTAGTTGGTGTTGGTGCAGGAAATGGTACTGCTCCTACTGCTTTCCAAGCATGGGCTAAATCTTGTGAAGATACTCTTGCTTTGCAAGGTGGTCTTTATCAGTGGGCTTTGACACAACAGAGTCAACGTTTCCAAGACCGTCAGGTAATAGACGGAGAAATGTTCGGTTTGTACAAATCACAGATTGATGCTGACTTTAGTCTGTACAAGGGATGAACAAAGAGGTTACGGTGAACGTCATAGATATGATGAAAGTCGAGGTTATGATGGAAGTCATGGCTACGATGAAGAAGAACGTATGCTTCTTATGCAAATGCTTGGAGTAGATGGAAACGAACGTTATAATGATTATGGTGATGAACATTTTAATAAACAGGAAGCTAAACGTACTGTTGATGAAATGTACCATGTCAAAGACGGTAAGAAATATATCGGTGAGAAATACGATATGCAGAAAGCTCACGAAGTTTGTAGTAAATTCAAAGATAAACTAGAAGATGAAGTAGAAGTTGCTGATGTTTATGTAGCTATTAATGCTCAATATCACGACTACTGCGAACTATTCGAGAAGTGGTTCGGAAAAGGAAACTTTGACGATATGATATTCGAGAGTGCTATCAGCTTTTGGTTCGATGATGTAGACTTCGGAGAAGATAAACTCTGGAAATACTTTAATGAATTAAAGTAATACAAGTTCTGTTATATTCCTAAAGAGAGATTACTAAATAATAGTAGTCTCTCTTTTCTTTTTAAAATAAAATCCTATATTTGCATCTGTAATATAAAACTTAATGCTTATGGGAATACTTGTTAAAGTGTTGTTTGTAACTATAATAGCTATTATTATAGTGTTCGCATGGAAAGAGATTACTACTATTCTTCCTGTGAAAGTTGTATCTTATGTAAAGATAGCAGGTGTGCTATTAAGTGTTATCCTAGGTACTCTATTATTCTTATTGTAATATGGACTTCGGGAATATACTTAATGAGATTCTATGTACTACTGCTACTAGTTTCGATTTTGCATTTGTTATTTGTGTTAACATAATTGCGTATTTTGCGATTAAAGTTATTGATAAATTAAATGGAGAGAAACCAGTCTTAGTATGGCAAAAGAGAATAGTAACTCTTGTATGTGCATTGTTTCTAGGAATAATTTATTATTCTATGAAACTAGGTGATGTAAGAATAGTATTAAATTCTGTAATACTATCTCTTGTAGCATTTGATGTTATAATTAAACCTATAATAAAGAAATTAGGAATAGATTATAAACATTGATTTAATAAGATAGAAAGATAGATAGAATTAGCTACTCTATCGAACGAGTTTCCGATACTCTTCTTTCTATCTTTAATTATTAACTATCGGAATAAAAATCGGTTATGGAAGAGATTTGGAAAACAATTGAAATTGCTCCTAATTACGAAGTTAGTAATTTAGGAAGAGTTAGAAACAGAAAAGGTTTAATATTAAAACCTAGTACTTCTCATGGATATTATCATGTTATACTTATGAATAATAAGAAAAGAATAAGTAGGAATGTCCATAGACTAGTTGCAGAAGCATTTATCCCTAATCCTAATAATTATCTTTGTATTAACCATAAAGATGAATGTAGAACTAATAATGCTGTTGATAATCTTGAATGGTGTACTTATGAATACAATTTAAATTATGGGAATAGAAATGAGTTAGCAAGTGAAAATAGAAGATTTAAACAAGCTAAGTATAGCGAAAGAAACGTTAGAATAACGTTCTTTAATACTAAAGAAGTAATAGAAGTTGAAACTATTAGTGAAGCAGAATATATTACTGGTATTACTAGAATGAGAATAAGAAAAAGTTTAAGTAGTACTGGAAAACATTTAAAAGCAAGATTTTCAAATAAGTTAAATCAAATAGTTGTATTTGAAAACATATAAGTACTATTAGTAAGATTAACAAGTGAGAGTCGACTAGAGATAGTCGGCTCTTTCAGTATACACGCTCCTTTATGGGGGAATAAAAAGTATGTCCCACCTTCCTACGCTTTCATAGAAGCTCACCATAGGACTTTAGTACCTTTCCTTAACTTACCATTATCCGACAGTATTGCGTGCCACCACGGGTCTTAAAATGCGTCACGTGTATAAAAATGTTTACAATGCGAACGCTTGTAAGCTAGATAGTAAGCTAGATAATAGTGTTGAATCAAAATTATTAATAAAAGTCTTGTTAATAGCAATATAATAACTATATTTGTTATAATACTAATTCAAAAACAAAAGTAATATGGCTTCATTAAATCAAATTGTATCTGAAATAGTTCATGCTATTCATCAGCCTAATAACTTTACTACGAGACAAACTATTCGTAGTGCGGTTATTCATACATTCAATGAACAGATAAGACAGACTTATGAGCGTCATGCTAATGTCGATAAGATATTAATGCAGAGATATAGGATAAGTCTTATTAATGTTCCTGACGGAGATATATTTCAAAGTCTTGTAAGTACGAAGTATAAAGTTAAAAGAAGCAAGACTAGAATACCTAGACCAGTTCGTCTTGATAATAATCTTCCTTTTGTTAGTGTTCGTACTGTTGGTTATGATAATATGGCTATTCCGTTTATTAAAGAAGCAAATGCTCAATTTTATAAAGCATTGCCAGGAATGTGTACTAGTCTAAGTTATGATTATATCAATGGTTATCTATATGTTAATAGCAATGGTAATCATTTAATTGAACCGCTAGGACATATTGTTATTGAATCGCCTTTTGAAATACCTAATGAAATACCTGTTGAAACAACAGAAAGAATTGAATCTAACTTCGATAATGATGATGAGTTTATCATTCCCGAAGATATGGTAGAACGAATCAAAGATGTAATCTATAAACGTAATCTACTTAATGTAGAGAGAGTAACTAATGAAGTCCCAGTTAAGGATGATATAAATAAACAACAAATAGAAGTATAATTATGGCTAGCAGTGAAAGATACGACCACAGAAATATGTATACTAGTTTTATAAAGACAGCCGAAGAGGATTATGTTCTCGTGTCCGAAAAAATAGCTAGATACAAATCTTTATTATATAAAATCAAATATTCTATTGAACAGAATAGAAATGCTATTGAAGCTATATTTGATGTATGTGTCTATAACTATTGGGAATGGAATACTGACGAACTAGATGTTGATAGAAAGATGGAGACAGCAATAGATGCTAAGTTCGTTAAATTCGATTCTTCTAAACAATTAAGATACGGTAATATATATCGTAACTTAAAACAATACTTTAGAGTACTTCGTAAAATAAAAGAATATGAGATAAGACAGCAGAGAATTAAACATCGTAAGAACATTACTCGTCCTCAATACGAAGCCTATTGCAAGTTATTCTTTAGAGAAGTATCTAAAGAAGTTCTAAGAGGAAAAGTTTATAAGTTTGAAAAGAGACTTGGTTGTCTTATCATAGAAAGAGTTATAGTTAGAGATAGTTTTACCACTGCTGATGGAAAAGTTGTTAAGTTCAAAAAAGTAATTGACTATTATAAAACAGAACTAAACAAAAGAAATCTTCTTGCACAAGGACTTATTCCTTATAATAAGAAAGACCATGCAGCAGCCTTACTAAGAGGTGAGAAATACGAAGGAATTAAATATGTGGAGTATCTTGATAGTCCTTATTATTGTAAGTTACTTATGATTGATGGTAAAATTAAGAATAGACCATTATTTAAATTCTATGGAACAAATCTTCACATGAAACGTAGTAACGATGATATACTATCTGAATGTAAGACTGTTGAAGATATTATTAATGTCGATACTGATATTAATAATCGTCTTTCTTTAATTAATAAGTTTGACCCAAGTTACACTATAAAATATATTAGAAATAATGAACAAAGAGCTATCTTCCGTAGAAACTATTATCGCAAGACTTGATAATGATTTCAATATTATGAATAGTGATTATATACCTAGAGTGGGTGCTTGGTGTATAGATGCTATGAACGAAATGGGTATTCTTCAATATGAAGAAAAAGAAACTACTATTAATGTTGTTGATAGAATTGCTTATTTCCAATGTTGTATGAATGCTTTTAAAGTTTATGTTGAGGGTTGCGAGATTTCCCCCTTAAAGAAAGGTAAATGTTCTTGCTCTTCCGGTACTACCGAGCATTTCGTTCAAGACAGAGAAAGAGCTAGAGAACGTGAAAGTAAGCGTACTGTTGAGATTGACTCCGAAGGTTACGAAGGAAAGAATTACGTGTATCTTCGGGATGCTAATGCAATCCAATTAAACTTTGATACTGATATTGTTACCGTATCCTATCTTACAGTTAAGACTGTATATAGTGATACGTTTCATTGTAATATACCCGTTATTCCTAATAACGGTAAACTTATTGAAGCACTTGAATGGTTCTGTATGTGGAAGCTACTAAGTAGAGGACTTAAACATCAAGTCTATTCTCTACAAGGTGCTATGCCAGTTAATCCATATTTATTATGGAGAGATTCTCGTGACAGAGCTAGAGCTTCTGTTATTAATGAAAATCAAGATGCTAATGCCTATAAAGGTTGGGCGTCGTTCTTTTATAATTCAACATTTAGACCTAGAGACTAATGGAAATAGTTAAAGAACTTAATAAAGATGGAGGTTACGAATCTATTAAAAATGGTTCAATGACCCATGCTGTTAATGCTATGGTTTCTCGTGATGGTAATTCTATTCAGAATGAACAATCTATTGAGACAATCATAACATTAGAAGAAAACGAAGAGATAGTCGGAGTTATCTCTTGTTCTGATGAAATAGTTATATTTACTAATAATAATAAGATTAGAAGATATAAAGAATCTACTAAAGATATTACCGAAGTTATTACTAATTGGAATTATCAAGGAGGTAAAGTTATAGGTACTTATACTTATAATGTAAATAATGAATTAATTGTTGCTATTACTGAACTTAATTCTAATGAAGATGTTCCTTTAAAAATAATCAATCTTAATAAACCTAATTATTTAGAAGGAGGAAATGATATAAAATATACATTAGTTCCTAATATACCTAAAGCAAATATTAATAACTGGAAACTTGTATCAGGAAGTTCTATATATAAAGGTATATATAATTTCTTTATAAGATATAAGCAAGGAAGTGATTATACTGGTTGGTTTCCAATAGGAGTTCCTGTATTAGTATATGATTTTGATAACGAAAGCGTTGTTGAAGATAGTAGTTTCGGCTATGACGATAGTAGTGGTAACCTTCCAGTTAATTATAAGATAGGAAACTTCGTATTTAAAGAAAGAACAAATTTAAGTACTGAAAAAGTTAATCTAAATATTGAGTTAGGATTACAAATAGATAATTCAGGTCTTAATTATACAGCTTATCAAATAGGCTACATAATCAATACTCAAAAAGGAGATACTAAAGTATATAATACTTCTGATATAAATATGGGAACTAGTAGAATAACAATAGACGATGTTTATAATGAATCATTTAGTCTTGACGATATTACTAGTTCTTTCTTTAATTTGTATAATGTAAAAACTATATGTAACTATAATAATAGATTATATGTGGCAAATTACAAAGAAGAAAATATTAATAGTTTTGTAAGTTCTATTGATACTAGTAATATACAAGTTAGAATTAAAGATTTCAGAGGTAATAACGCTATTAAAGTTTATGCTAAAACAAGAAGTGTTGGTTCTTCAATAATTAATAATCCTAGAACCTTTGATATTGGTAGAGGTTATGTAGTTACTATTAAAGGACGTGCTTACGGAGATGGTAATGAATATAAAGAAGTTACTAGAAAGTTCTTTCTTACTCGTATTGGTGAGAATAGTTATGGTACTAAATGTCTAATGATTGCATCACAAGACTTTATTAGAGCTTTCTATAAAGATAGTAATTATGATAGTCACTCTACTCCGTTCTATGTTTCTTATCAAAATGCTAATAATCTATATAAACCAGCAGTTTCCGTAGTTATTAAACCTGATGATAAGAATTGGTATATATTAGAATTTACTAGAGGATATTACCCAGCAGATGTATATCCTGATGAATATTCTGTTATATCGTCTTTAGGGTCCGTAAGCCATCCTTATGTAAGATATGGACGTACTAACGAGTTCTTTACTAGTACTCCTTATACTGCTCCTGATATTCAAAGAGATTTTAATAACGATTTCAAAGTAGTATCTATTGAAGAATTTGATTTAAATATGGATACTAGAAAAATTGTTGAACCTATGTGGTTCTATTTAGGAGATGTTACTATTGGAGAAAATACTTATAAATTAAAGTATGACCATTATAATCCTACTGACTATTATTATTATAGATATGATATGTCTAGTGGTAGTCCAGTAGAAGTTGGTGCAAGGTTAAGAAAATCTTTTCAAACTGCTTATGTAGATTATCCTGAAGTAATGCAGGAAATTCGTACTAAGTTTCCTAATTCACAAATAGTTCTTATTATGGAATATGAAACTGTTAATCCTAGTGGTGGTAATGCTGATGAACTTGCTAAATTTATAGGTGAGAGTGTTGATAAAAATATAAGAATAGCTTATGATGTATCTAAACATAAATTTATTTTTTCAATTAAAGAAACTAATGTAAGAGATAATTATTATAAACGTGAATCAGATGCTGTATTAATAACCAATGCTGATGGAGAAACTACTAGATATACAGTAAATGAAATATTTCCTAATATATCTGTTACTTTCAATAATGAAGATAAATCTACTCAAGATTTAATTAATGAAATCGAAGGTATTCATAAAACTGTATATCGTTGGAAAGAAGATAGAGAACCAACAGAAGAAGATTTTAATATTAATGAAACTTATACTGTTGATTTCTATAATATAAGTAGTTTATCAGGAGATAAAGGTTCTACTAAAAGTTTTACTGATTTAAAAGCATATCCAGTTGGTTATATTAAAGAAACAGTAGAAGAAGGTAATCAAACTATAATAACTGCTGAAAAAGAATTTATGATAGTTATACCTTTTATTGATTATCTTAAAACAGTTTCTGATTACGATTATGACGGACATGAAAGATATCGCATATATGATAGAGTAAGTGTTGAGAGTACATTAGCATTTAAAGGAATAGTAAAAGACTTATATATCTGTTTCCAAAAGGATACTAAGTTCAATATGGACGGTGTAAGTAATTATAGTGCTTTACTTCTCGATATTCCTACTTTTGGTAGAAGTGACGCTTTAGCAATAAGTGAAGGAGGTGTTCGTTCTACTGGTAATGAGTTCTTTACATTAGGTAGTAGTAATCAATATAAAGAACTTCGTGTTGATGGTCCAGCCGGAGGTTATCTTAGTTATGCTTTTGGTTTTGTTTCTCCTAAGATATTAGATAGTAAAACTAAACCTGAAGATACAGAGTTCTATGGAAATATTTATAAGTACGCTATCAACTATTGTGTATATAACTTTTTTATTCATTATGTATTTCCTAATGGTAATATAACTGATGGTATTCGTATTTCTAATAATATGACTTATTCAGAAACTATTAGTTTAGGTACTGCTAGTGAAGGTAGTATCCCATTAACTATGGACATTAATGAAGATACTTTAATATCAGATATTAAAACTAAGTTTGATTCTTATAAAAGTCAGTATGGAAATATAAATACTACTAATGCTCATGAAGTAGTTAATATATTTGATGCTATAAGTAATGTTAGATTCTGTAATATATTTCCTAAATATAATGATAGTGGTATCGCTCTTTATAAGAACAATAAGGGAGATAAAATGTTTAGAGGAACTAAGATTTCTGATAATACTTATGTTCAACCAATAGAGTTCTTATTTGATAATATACCAATGAAAGAAGATTTCGTAGGATATTTTATATCTTATGAAAAGACAGAACCTATATTAGTAAGTCAAGGAGTTCCTGTACGTAGAGATGATGATTTTAATACTGCTTTTAATGAACAGGTTAATAATATTCGTTTCTATTATCCTGAATTTAATATATTAAAGAAAGCTGGAGCAGGTAATATATTTATTACTCAATCTAGGTATACTATGGGTAATGCTCAAAGAGGTCCAATGTTTACTGACTTTTATAATAGTGATGATGTTTACGGTATGTCTACTCTTGATGATGAATTTGGAGACATTAGAGCTGTTAAAAGTTCTAGGATTATAATGGCAGATAGTAGAGATGACAATAATGCTGGAAGAGAAGCTGTTGTTAATTTAGTATTAAACAAATCATTAAAATTAGGACTATATATAGGAAGTGGCAGAGGTTATGTAAAAGGTATTCTTCTTAATATAAGTGATAACTTATATATGTCAGAGAATAAAAGTCTTATTCCTCTAGGTTATATTAAATATGTTAATCCAAAAGGAGATATTTATAATTATGGATATGAACAATATTATTATAATTATAACTATTATTTCATGACTAGTTCTGTATATGCCTTTAATCGTAATGGTGTATATTATGATGCTAATGACCCAATAGCTAAAAAAGCTACTGATAATAGTAATCTTTATCCTAAATTTCCTAGAGTACATTATGATAGTCAAAGAGTTGGTAATACTCCTATAAGTAGAATAAAGATTGATGTTTTCTCTTTATATCCATTATTTACTAAAACAATTAAAACTGCTCCTGACGAAAGATATTATACTATTAGTACTGATGATAATTCTTTTGTTCAGAATGTTCGCATGATTCACATGTTACCTAGTACTATTAATGATACATTTGAAATAAGTACTATGTATCTTGATTATGCAGGTAAGAAGTTTATTAATTATAATGAATTACTATATACTAACTTTATTACAGAATATAGACAAACTATTCGTAGAAGCGATGTTATTAGTGATGAATCAGTAGAAAATAAATGGCGTATATTTAGACCTAATGCCTATAAGATAATTAGTGAAAACAAAGGAGACATTATTAATGTTATTGGTATAGGTACTTATCTTATTGCTCATTGTGAACATTCAATGTTTATCTTTAATAGAGATAATACTCTTTATACTAAAGATAAAGATGTGCAAATGTTAATGCCTGATGCTTTTGATATAGATTATCAAGAAGTATTTACTAGTGAAAAAGGTTATGGTGGTCTACAAGATTTTGAAGCTTATGTATGTAATGAAGCAGGTTATATATTCTTAGATAGGAGTAAGAAACGATTATATAGATTTGATGAAAAGAATCTGAATGATTTAGGCGATGGAGTACAATCTATATTAGACGAATATCTTACTAGTGATACAAAGATATTAATGGGAATGGATAAAGAGAATAACCGATTAATCTGCTCCTTTATGGGGGAAGTTTCAGATTTCACCATTAGTTATAATTTTGTTGCTAATACTTGGATTAGTATTCATACTTATTTATGTCGAGGGTTTTATAATACGAAAACTAATTTGTATATTAGTTCCTTCAATAAGAAAAACATTATAGGTAAAATAGGATTTGTAAAACCGTCTAGTTATCTTAGATATACAGATTTCGAGATACCTGCCAATAAGAATCCGTTCTATGTAGGAGAGAATAATAATACTATGGTAGTAGATGTATTGTTCAATCTTGAATACGATACTATTAAAGTACTCAACTACATTAGTTATGACTTATATAAAGCAAATGATATTAATTTTGCTGGTAATAAGATATTGTTATTTAGTAACACTTCTATTAGTAGATTAGAAGATATTACTGTAAATGAACGTAATACTTTTGATGCTGTTAAGCCTTATTACGAACATGGTAAATGGAACTATAATTACTTCCGTAGTGTTCTTAACGAAGTTGTTACTAATTATCCAATAGATAGACTTACTGGTAAACTCAATGTCGATGTTAATAAGAAGTATGAACCATTTAAATCTAATCTTATTAATGGTAAATATTTAGGTGTACGATTTGTAATTAATGATGGTACAGCTAAAATAGAGATTAAGAAGATTGAATGTTATGTTAATAAATACAGAGAATAATGAAACGTATTAATGAACAAAGACCTAAAGCATTTATAGGTGCTGCGATTTCTGTTGGTACTAGTATTGTTAGTGGTATCATAGGTAATCGTAAGAAAAAGAAAGCTGAACAAGCTGAAAGGCTTAGACAAGAACGGCTTCAAAATCTACAAGACCATCAGGCTTTAGCTAGTGCTCAAAATGAGAATATGATGTCAGAGGAAGATAGAACACAGTTTTTAAGCCAGTATTTATCTAAAGGAGGGGGAGTGAAAACTTCCCCCCGTAAAGAGGTGAAAGCTCGTATTGTCGAAGGCGGTACAGCTATTCCTATTAAGAAGGATTCGTTTCTACTTAAAGGACGTAAACACAATACTGGCGGTATTGTTATTGACGCTGGTAAAACTGGTGTTGAAGCTGAAGGTGGAGAAGTAGTACAAGTTACTCCTAAACAACTTAAAGTGTTTAGTGCCCAACCTATTCTTAATGGTAATAGTCCTGCTGAACTAGTTCAAAAAGGTGTAGAACCTTCTAAAGTATTTAATGCTCAAGAATCATTTAAGGATAAAAATGGTCTTAATGATGATGGTACTAAAAAGAAAAGAAATATGAGAACAATAACTGGTAAGAAAAAACTAGGTGGTCTTTCTCGTAGTAAAGATTATGGTTCTGATAAGAAACCGTATCCTAGTGTTAAGTCTAAAGATTTTGCAGGAGGTGGACGTAGTTATCCTATTCCTACTAAAGCTGATGCTCGTGACGCTCTTAGATTAGCTGGACTTCATGGTCGTTCTGATGTAAGAGCTAAAGTATATAAGAAATATCCTGAATTAAAGAAATCAGCTCTTGGTTCTAAGACAAAACTATTAAAAGATAACTATAATAACTTTGGTTTAGAAAAGGATTATAGTAATAGTTTTGCTCCTAATGCTTTAACTAAAGCTAATATGAATTCTGTTAAAACTAATAGTATAGTTCCAACTAAACCTGTTGGAGCTTCTATTAGTTCTAGTACTAGTCCTTTATCTAAATCAGGAAGTTTTAAGAACTTTATGAGTGGAATTGGAGGAGAAGCAATTAGTGCAGGAATAGGAGCTTTAGGAAATATTATTAGTGGGGTTACTAATAAGAACAGTATTAATAATATTCAAGCTCCTACTAGACCTAGAACTGTTGTTCCTGCAAGAATGAGAACTACTTATAACATAAATCCTCAATTAGCAGAAAGTAGAGATTCTGAAAGAAATATTGCTAGACTTATTGATTCTAATACTTCTAGTTCTTCGGGAAAGATTGCTCGTGTTCAATCTCTTGCTAATCGAGGAGTTCTTGAACGTAATAAATTAAAAGGTATGAAAGAGAATGTTGAAACAGACCTTCTTAATCGTTCGGCTCTTAATCGTCAAGGAGTAGAAGCTGCGAATAATCAAGTGTTAAACGCTTATGATAATGCGGTTACTCAAACAGAAAACGAAAAGATTAAAGCAAGAGCTAATAATCGTACTAATGTTATTGAAGGACTTACTAGTGCGATTAGAGATTATCAATTAGGTGTAGATAAGAAACGTTCAGAAGAAAATGCTACTGCGGCTATGATGTCTGCTAATCCTGAACAAATGGAATTGTTCTTAAAACTAATGGATAAGAATAAAAGTAGACTAGGTAATGTACGAAGTACTTTATTCAGATGTGGTGGTAAGAAAAAGATTGCTTAATTATAAATACTATAACTATGCCGATAGATATTAAAACAGCAGGTTATCAAAAGAGGGAGCGGGTTGCCGCTCCTTTAGATGTTTACAATAGTACGTTAAATACTCTTCAACAGAAACATGATACTGCTATTGAAACTAGTAATCAGATTAAAACATTTCTTGCTAATAAGCAATTAAATGAAGCTGAAAATGAATGGCTCGATAACTATTCGAGAGATATTAATGCTCAAATAGAAGCTAGTGCACAAGACGGAAGTTATGCTACTGCTTTAACTGCTGCTAAAAGATTAGCAGGAGAAGTAGCTAGTAATCCAGGACTTATTGGACGTGAACGTTATCAACAGGAATTTAAGAAGTTCCAAGATGAAGTTACTAATAGTAATGCTTATGATGGAGATGTTAAAGCATACGCATTAGAACAGAATAAATATAATTATCAAGACCAACTAGATGAAACTGGTAAAGTAATAGGTGGTAGCCAATTTCAACCTAATTATCGTCCTGTTGAACAAGTTGATTATAATGCTCTATATCAAAAAGTATTATCTACTGTTGGTGTTGATTCTAGTTCTGGCGAACAACTAGTATGGGGAGATGCAGAAGGCAATCTTAAAGACGGTCAAGGTAATATTGCTGCTGGTGATGTTCCTTATCTTAAAACAGCTAGTGGTGTTCAACAACTATCAGCAGATAAGATTCGTGCTGCATTTGAATCTGCTTTAAATGAAACTCCGGGTGCTCGTGCTTCTCTAGAACAAGACTATAAAGTAAATGTTTGGAAAGCTAATAAGGGAAATAAGAATAATCTTGTTACTAAGCCTGACGGAACTATTATGTCACAGAGAGAATTTGAAGAGAACCTATTTGCTCCTAGATATGCTGCTTCTGCTTATCGTAGAGTTGAAAGTAGAATTAATCCTGAATTAGGATTTAATCTATTAGCTGCTGCTCGTAAAAATTCTGCTAAACCTAAGACTGGTAAAGAACCTGATTTACTTCCTTCTTTAGCTACTATTGGTGGTAAAGAAAAAGTAGAACCTGATACTCCTGCTAAAGTACAATCTCAATTAAATACTCTTAATGGTCAATTATCTAATATGTTTTCTTCTTATGGAATATCTAAATCTCTTCCTTTAGATGAGGCATATAGTAAACTACGTTCAGGTATTGCTAATAATGTTACTTTATCTGATGCTGCTAAGAAACAATTATTAGATGAAGCTAATACTTATTATAGAGGAATAGCTAATGCTAATAATCGTTTAGATGCAATGAAAGGACATCTTACACAAGAAGAACAATATGCTTCGGAGTTCTTAGGTAAGAGATTAAGTAATGGAGATATGGCAGATACTAATAATCCTATGCAACTAGAATATGCTAATAGAATGAATAAGTTATTTACTGATTCTAAAGGCAATAGTTTCGATACAGTTCTAGTTAATCCTCTTAATGATAGTAGTAAAGCTGCTATTATATCTAAACTTAGAACAGATATGGGACTGACTAGTAAAGATGTGTCATTTAGTAAAATAGGAGATAAAGAATATATTCGTATTAGTAAAGACGCTTATACTCGTTTAGCTCCTGAAATAGCAGATGTTCTTAAACTTAGTCCCGTAGGATTTACTACTGGTAATAATGCTCCTGAAAAATTTACTAGAAACGATGAAGTTTTCTATGGAAATAAAGTATATGGTAGTTTAACTACTATGGGTATTGCAGGTTTTAGAGCAATAGGACGAGGTGAAATAACTACTGCTAAGAGTACTAAAGATTCTCCTGCTTACGTATATGAAAAAGCTGCACAAATGTCTAATGCTGCAACTAAACGTATATCTAAATCATTACCGCCTAGTTATGTTGATGTTAATGTATTTGATTTACCTCCTCATATAGTTGCTACTGGTCAAGGATTTGAAGATGACCAATTAAAGAACTACAATGAAAGAGTAATGAATATGATTAGTATTGCTAATCCTGGAAGTATTGTTATTAAGAAACGTAATGCCGAAGGAGTTCTTGAACCTGTTGAAGATAGTAGAGAACGTGATGCTATTATGCAAACTATTCAAGCACAAGTTAAAAAGAAAAACATTAATAATGGCTGGTGCTCATCCTCTTCTACGGGGGAATACGGAGTATTCTTAAATATTCCTTATACTCCTAAGACTGGAAAGAATAGTGCTAAGAATCCTGATTCTGAAATGGAAGAGAGAATACAAAATGCAGTAGCTGGAGATTACATGATTACAGGTGCTATCATTAATGATGAAATAGAAAGATTCAAATCTCTACCTGCTGTTAAAGCAATGGACACTCTTAATTCTATTAAGTATAATAATGCACTTAAAAGAAATTATCGTTTATCTGATGCTGAATTTGGAGATGGAACATATTCTGCTGTTACCGATGGTGGTAGTTTTTATCAGATATTAGACGCTAATGATGAACCGGTAATTAAGATTACAGAAGGTGAGTTATTTCAACGTATGTTTCAGAATAATCAAGCTAATGCTATTCTTGCTCCTGTTAAAGAGGATATAAATCTTATTAGTGCAAGAAATGGTTCTATTGCAAATTCCCCCATAGAGGAACAGCAAGTAATTGCTCGTCCTCTTATGCAGAAAGCTATGATTATGGCAGGTGCTACTGGTAATCTTAGAGAACTAGATATTGATACTAAGAGACAAGTATTCCAGTTCTTTAATAGAATGTATTCAGGACTTACTGGTGAATCCCCTAGTCAAGTGATACTTAATCAAATGAACGATTTAATGAACTAAGTTATGCCAAATATATTTGATGATATATCAGTAGAAAAAGCTCCACTAGACAGTGGGGCTAATTCTGTTAATATGGCTAAAGAAGCTCCTACTGTTACTAAATACAAACCTGATGTAGCTGCACAAGGCGACTTCATGTTTCGTAATCTTAGTGGTAAAGAAGTCTTTACTGGAACAGAGGAAGATTATCATTCTTTAGCTAAGTATGGTGCTGAACCTAATCGTTATCAAAGTAGAGAAGAATTAGAAACTCTTCGTGCTAAGAATCAATCGGCTTGGAAACAAGCAGGTAACGCATTAGGTCAAACTATTGGAACAGTTATAGGAGATACTGTTGGTGGTATTGGTATGTTAGTAGATTTAGCTACTGCTGGATTATGGGACGATAAACCATTTAGTAATCCTATTACTAGAGCAGGCGATGCTATATCTGATTATGTTCGTGATGATTTATTTCCTATATATCGTGAGAATCCTGATAAAGCATTTGATATGAATGATTTTTCAGGTTGGTTCTTTAGTCAAGTTCCAAGTATTGCTAGTTCTCTATCTTTAATGATTCCTGGTACTTTATTAACTAAAGGAGTTGGAGCTGTTGGTAAAGGTGTTGCAGCATTAGGACGTAATAGTTCTAAAGTAAGTCGTGCAATGAATTGGGCTAAGAAAGCTACTAAATTAGATAATGTGTATCGTGCTAATAAGTTAAAACTTATCGCTAAAGATGGTATTACTGCTATTGGTATGCGTCTTGGTGAGAACTATCAAGAAGCTCGTGGAGTTGCGGAACAAATAGAAGGAGAAGCATTGTCGTTATTTACAGGAATGTCTGATGAAGAATTTCAAACTTGGTTAGATAATAATCCTGATATTGCTAATGAAGCTAAAGAAAGAACTAAAGAAGAAGCCGCTCTTATAGTTGCAGATAAAGCAGCTATGCGAAACTTTGGATATAATGCAGGTAATGTGTTCTTTGATTATATGCAATTACGTGCAGTTAATAAAGCATTAGGTCAAGTTAATCGTGCTATTACTCCTCGTATTCGTTATTCACAGAATCAAGCTCTCGATAGAATAGCTTCTACCGGTATGGAATCTGCTAGCCAAACATTAGGTCAAGCAGCAAAAGGAACGATTAAAGATTTTGCAGGTAAGATAAATAGATTTATTAATTCTAGTGAGAATCTTCTATTATCTGAATTATCCGAAGGTGTCGAAGAAGCTATTAACTTTGTAGGTCAAGAAGAAGGTACTTTATACGGTCGTTATTTGTTAGGTCAAGCTGAACAATATAATGGTGCTGTATCTATGGATAGAATAGAGAAGTATTTACAGAATCCTCAATTATATAATTCTGCATTATGGGGAGTTATTGGAGGTATTACTTTCGGTGGTACTATGTCAGCTATTAATAATCGTAAAGGTGGTAATGTAGAAGAGAAACAACGTATTGCTGAAATCAATGGTCGTGAGCAAGTATTCAATGAATATGCTCGTCAGATGAAGATTATCGAAAATGGTGAGAATCCGTTTCAGATAGAACGTGATGCTAAAGGTAATCCTATCACTTATCTTGATGATGGAACTATTAGTCAAGACCCAACAATAGGTACTACTCGTTATAGTAAAGTTAGTCCCGAAGAACAAGAAGATTTACGTGCTGCTGCTAAAGAGAAGTTCACAACTACTCTTACTTTAAATGCTATTCGTTCCGGTAACTATGAGTTACTCGAAGATTATATTGAAGACCCTAGACTAAAGAAAAAGCTAGTAGATGCAGGTCTTGCTGATGAAGCAGAATATGATAGAGATACTCAATCTATAAAGAAAACTATGCGTACTGTTCTTAATAGATATGTTAACTATTCTAGTGCATTGCGTAGTGCTAATATAGATGATGCTCTATTAGATGTAGCTATATCAGAAAATATAGTTAATGCACAAGAAGCTGACTTACTAAATAAACGAATAGAAAGACTTAATACTATTCAATCTCAATTAGAGAATACTATTCCTGCTATTAATGAGATTCTTGACCCAATGGCTAAGAACCGTATGCAGTTAGGTATATTAGAACAGTATCGTCGCGAAGTAATGTCTACTTATAATAGTCTAAAGAATAGTAATAATCCTTTGGATAAAGCACAAGCTAGTCAATACTTAGATATATCTAAGATAATAGAATCTAAAGTTAATGACTTACGTAGAGGTTTAAGTCCTATGGAAAGTTTATTCTTAGATAATGTTCGTAGTGTAGAAAATATAGCTCTTGGAATAGATGGTAGTCAAGAACAGAATGATTTGATTAAAAAACAAATAGAAGAACTAGATGAAAATGATGTTGCTCTATTTAAACAAGCAGCTAAAGACTTTAGTCTAGGAACTTTAGCTAAACAAGTTCGTGCTATTAATTCAGAGTATATGGATAATATGGGGCAAATACTTCTCGATGAAATTCGTAGAGATAACTATCGTTCTAATATTATTACTACTAATGAACAAGCTAAAGAGTTTGAAGATACTCGTAAGAAAGAGTACGAAGAAGCGGCTAAGAAGTTAGTTAAGTCTGCAAAAAAGAATCTTAATGATTTCGTTAATGTAGCTACCGAAGAAGAACTTGCTAAGTTAGATAAAGCACTAGATAATGCGTTTACAGAAGAAGAAAGTAAAGATATTGGTAATAAAAGTTTATCTAATGCTATTAGTATTATTAATAGTTCAAAGAATGGTAAGAACGATATTAATTCTATAAGAGAAGCTATTGCTAAAAGAAGAAACAAACTTACTGTACAAAGTCAAGTTCAGCAACAACAGTCGAATAATCAACAAGCTAGCTCCTCTACGGGGGAAAGGAGGAGCGAAGCGACGACTCAAGAAGAACCAGCGGTTAAGCCTAAACCTAAACCAAAAGCTAAACCACTTACTGCCAAAGAAAAGAAGCTAAAGGAAACATTAGATAAAGTAGTTTCTCAAGGTTCTCAAGGTGTTGTTAATAAGTCCAATATTGGTAACTTAGAGTTTACGATAGTTAATCCTTTTGCAAGTCTTGGAGATGTTACTCGTAAGCCGGTTAAAGTTAATGATATTGATGTTCGTATAAGTAAATTTGGAAACGTAAGTATCGATGGTTTAGACGCTAAAGGTAATATAATAGCAGACGTTACTATTGAAGAACTTAATACAGCTATTGCTGCTGGAGATATTACTGTTGTAGATACCAGCAAGAAAGAAGAAGGCACTAATACAGATGGTACAGTTCTTGAATCAGCTATATCTGATAATGACTTAGAAGGTCAACGTCAGCGTATAGAAGAGATTAATCTTATTATAGATTTATATAATCAGATACAAGGCAATGAAGTAGAAGGTAAGACATTTACTAGTCTTAATGATATGATGGTTTATCTACAACAGTTAAATCCTAGAGCTGTTAGTTTGTATAATGATATTAAGATTCTAGCTAATCGTCAAATAGTAGATGGTAAGATAGTTAATGTTGATGAAGAGATTAAAACTCCTTCTGATATTATACAAGAAGCAAGTAAGACTTTAGATAAAGCTGTTGCAGAGAATAAACAGAATACTAAAGATAATGGTTACTTCTTTAATTTAGTTAATTTAAATGATAGTAAGGTTTACTCTCGTATCGGTCAGTTGAAGACTAATGATACAGTAAATGTAGAACTAGATGAAAACGGTAATCTTATTGTTAAGTCTCGTGGAATTAAAATAGGTGAGTTTCCTAAGATTGGTTATAATAACGGTAATGTAGAAGTTATGAATCAAGGTTGGAGATATACTGTTAGAAACGATAGTATAGATTTCATAACTCAACTTCAATCTATTATTGCTAGTGAAGAACCTAGTGCTAAAGAATTTGTACAACTGCTTAATAATATACGTCGTTTGTATCGTGTTCGTAATAATCCTGAAGTTGAAGGAACATTCGGACATCAGCTTAATGCTCTACAAGAGAATGGTCACTGGCAGAATTTAACTAGTTTATTCGGTGATACTCAAACTAATCTATTAGATAGGATTAAACATCTTAATAATATCATATTCTTTAATAACGCTCTTAATGTTAATCAGTCTAACTTTAGTACCATTGTTAATGAATCGTTGACTAATTGGATGAATAAACTCAAGAAGTCTTATACTGACATTAATAACTTAAAGTCCTCTATTAGTAATACTAAGTCTAAGAAGAAACGTCTAGTTGTTGGTCGTACAAGTTCAGGTAGTGTTATTTATGCTAGAGATAAACAAGGTAATCCTATATATCGTAAGTTTGGAGATGTAGCTACTAGTGAAGCTACTGACGGTTATCGTCTAGTAGTAGGAGTTGACGGAGGAGTTGCTGATATTAAATCTAATAGTATTATTGCCGCTAGTCGTATTCCTAGAGGTGTGGTTGGTATGACTATTAAAGATTCAGAAGGTAGACTTATCGCTGTTACTAGTCGTGAGAATACTATGAGTAATAGTGAAACAGAAGCTACTGAATATACTAAAAGGTTTAACGAAGGATTAGATAAATTATTCCATTCATTAGTAGATGCTACTCTACAAGGAAATACTGATTTACATCAACAACTATTAGATGAAATATCTAAATATGTAGGTAAGCAAAAAGCTCTTTATGGTTATGAAGTTGTAGGTCGTGCATTTCGTCCTCTTAATAAGATTGGAGCTACTATTTACTTTAATGTTGCTGATAGAAATGTAGCATTTGCTATACCGGGTGAAGCTAAACCTAGAAGGCTTATGGCTCGTATGCCTAATGGTTTTGTTCCTACTAATAATCATGGTAACTTTAGTACTATGATGGAAGGAGTATATGCTACACTTACTCGTAATGTTATTAATTCAGCTATTCGTGGTGAATCTAATCTATTTAGAGTTGTAGATGGTAAATTACAAGCTAAGATACCTAATATACTTCAAGATGAATGGATGGATACAGGTTATAGTAGTTATGAAGAGTTTGTAGCTAAAGACGGAGTACTAGTTACTGACTTGGGCAATGTTACTGATAGTAAAGGTAATATCATTAGTAACTTTAATTATGTAGGAGATGTATATAATCGTAATATTACTCTTATGAATCCTAGTCGTAGTGCTGGTCGTACTAACGCGGCTGACGCCGCTGTTTCCCCCATAGAGGAGCAACAAGTTGTATCTCCTGTTGCTACACCAAACCCACTTGCTAGTCAAGATAGCACTTCTCAAGTAGGTACTCTTATGGAAGTTGCGCAAGCTAATACTACTAATCCTAATCTATTATCTGTTATTTCGGCATTAGAATCTGCTGGCATTACTCTTAATCCTGATATTGAAATAGTAGGTGAAAAAGGTAGATTTGCAGGAATAGTTGCTGGTGGTAATACTATTACTCTTACTAATAGATTCGATACTCTTGAACCTGAACGTAGAGTACTTACTCTTATACATGAGGGAGTTCATTATCTACTTAATGATGAACGTGCTAATATAGAACAATCATTTGGTGACCTGTATGATAAGTTTAGTAGTTTTATTAATCAGGATTCTGCTCTAGTAGAAGAATACGGAAAGTTCTTAAATAGTGATAAACCTAGAAGCGTAGCTATTGAAGAGTTTGTAGTTGAAGCTATTACTAATCGTACATTTGCTAGATTACTTGCTAGGATTAAATATGATTCTAATACTAAAACTGAATCTAATAATCTATTTACTAAGATTGTTGATGCTTTAGTAGAGATTATAGGTAAAGTTGGTAATATAGATAATACATTACTTGGTGAAGTTCGTAATCGTTTATCTATTATTGGACTAGAAACATCTGATACAGCTAGTACTACAAGTACTGTTCACGATGATGTATTCGACAGGGCAGAAGAAGATACAGGCGTTCCTACTGATGATGTTTTTGATATTCCTGATATAGACCTAGATTTAGATAGTGCTATAAGTGATAACTATCGACAAGTCGATAACTTCGATAGCTTAGTGGAAGGTTTAAGTAGTCGTCAAAAGGCTATTGTGAGCCATTTGTTTGACACTGGTGAGCTTAGTTTCGTATGTAATTAACTAAGATAAGCCTAGAGACGAAAGTCCCGTAGAAAGCCTAAGAATGAGCCATTCTAAAGCCGCCTACGGGACTTTTCTGTTTTCCCTATCTTACTATCGAGACGCTATATAAAATGCGAATTTCGGCAGAATTTTGCGGTCTACGGGCGTTCGGTAGCCTTCGGAACGTGTGGTTTCAGACTATTTGATAAATATATTTGATAGTGTTGATAATAATACTATCTTTGATACTGTTAGTAATTACTTAATTAATAATATAAAGTATATGAGTTGTACTCCTAGTAATCCTAAATTAGATAAGCTATTAGAGCTTACTAATAATGATGTTAGAAAGTCTACCGAATATCTTGCTACTATCGAAGATACTAGTTTTCGTGAATGGTATCAAGAAAAGACTGGTAGAGATTTCAATGAAGAGAGTATTGATGCAAACACTGTTAATGCTATTATAGCATATAATAACAGAGAAACAATTAATACTCAAGATTATGTTCAGAACGTTCGTACTTCACGAACTGGTATATTTGGTAATGATATAGCAAAGGAAGACCATGCTATTAATATCCTTAGTACTATTTATCTAAAGAGTCAAGGAAGTATTCGTAAAGCTCTTGCTAATAGAAAGCGTAAAGGTGAGAAAGAAGTCCTAAAGGATAAAGCTGGTAATGAGTTAAGTCCTCAAGCTGCTGTAAAGTTAACTATGATTACTTATCTTAATCGACATCTTAAAGAGAATGATAAGAAACTTACGCAAGAACAAAAAACTTATATCGGTACTATTATTCGTAATCTTTACGATGGTGGTAATTATAACCGTAATGAGTTATTTGATATTGTTATTAATTCACCCGAAGTTATTAGTCTTAGCAAAGAGTTTGGTATAGATACTAACGAGGATTATGAAACTAATGACGATGCTAAAGAAGGAAGTGAACAAGACGGTCGTCAAGAAGACCCTGAAACTATTGCTTCTTTACGTGCTGATTGGTCTGAACTAGCCGACCAACGTAAAGACATTGATAAGAATGTTAGTAAAGAAGTAAAAGAATGGTTTGCTCGTTTACCTAAAACTAATAGCAATTCTTTTATTAATGAAAAACCTGATACAGCTAACGATACTTATTCAGGTATAGCTGAAAGTGCTGGGTTCTCTAGTTCTTTTAAAGCATTGAATAACTATGGCAACTTCTCTAGCGTTGAAGCTATGGTAGAAAGTTTCCATACTATTGCTGCAAGATTTAAAGAAGTATCTCATTTAGAATATGCTGCACGTTTATTAGAAGACGAAGCTAATGTTCAGATGAGAAATAAGATATTTACTCAACTAAAACAATCTATTTGGGAACGTAATGAAGTAATTTATAGTCAAGACGGTTCTAATGTGGTTACTAAGAATCGTAATACTTTTCCTAAACTTAATCTACAAAACAAGATACTCAATAGTTTTGATTCTCTTATTCATAATCCTTCTGTTATGACAGGAGATATAGCTGTATTAGAAGAACTTAAAAATAGATTATCCACACTAAATAATTCCAACACTAATGAAATACAAGAAATCACGGAACAAATTGCTGCAATCTTTAATAAATATAACTTCGGCATCAATAGGCAGGGTGTTGTTAACTACGTTCGTAACTTCGGTGATAACCAACTTTCTAATATCTCTTCTATTGTCGATGATTTGCTAGAGTTTAATAAAGTAGTAGGTAAGGCGACTAATCTATTAAAGATAGATAATGAAGCACAACGTATCTATTATGCAGGTGAATATGCTAAAACTAAAGAGAATGAAGAATATACAGTAGTTCCTTTTGATAAATCTCAACTACAATATAAAGGTGGTTATGCTAATAATATAGCCAATCGTATATCTAATAGATTTAAAGATTATCAGATAGTAGATTCTGAATTTAATAGTATTAATGCAGAGAACAATCTAGTTAGTGATATTCTAAAGAACAATTATATAAGTAAGTTCTTTGAAAGAATTAATGATAATCGTTATAATGATAATCCTACTGATAATAAAGAACTTCGTGATTATCTTATTCAATTCACTAATATTCCTCAATACCAATATAGTAATATTCTTATTGAGAAAACTTTGTCTAATGGAAAGATAGTTCCAGGTTTACTTCGTCTTACAGATACTGGTTACGAACTAACTGAATATTATCGTGAATTTGGTGCACAACTATACAACGGAGTTAGTAACGAAGTAACAGGAAAGGCTAAATCTTATAAAGATATTAATGCGCTTGAATGGGATATTATTACTCTAAATGAATACGCTAACAACGGAGATAACTATGAGATGGCTAGAGGAGTTAAGAAATCTAAGTTCTTTACCCAAACACCTTCTGATGCTCCAAAGACTTTCGTATTTAATAGTTATAAACTAGATTATACTGGACTATTTAATACTAATGGTGATATTTATAGAGGACATCCTATTTATGTAGCTTATGCTAACATCTATGCTAAAGAACTAGCAGAAATGGCGCAAGCTATTAACTTCTTATTTGAGACAACTGTTGAGAATGGAGTAGTAACTATCGTATCTGATGAGAACGGTAAACCTAAGATAAAAGAAGAGTTTAAAGATTTACGTAAATCCGAAGCTAGACTTAATTATCATTATCGTAAAAGTATTCTTGATGCAAACGGTATTCCTACTGGTAATGTATTTAAGTTTAGAAGTCTACTTATTGATAAAGTTAAGAATCTTAGTAGATATAATAGTGAGACAGCCAAAAGAGTAGATATGAATTGGCTGTTCGAGGAAGGCAATGTATTCTCACTCCTTTACGGGGGAAAGAATAGTGAAATATCGCTAATACAAGATGAGAATGGAGAGTATAATATTAGACTTACTGGTGGACTTCGTAATTCTGTATATAATTATATAGATAACTATATTAATTATAGAATACAAGAAGCTATTGCTAAATATAGTTCTGATAAAGAGTTTGTAGATAAGTATAAGAATGCTAGTCAAGAATCATTTAATTCCTTCATTGCTGAAATGGTTCTTAACTATGAGATTCAATATAATAATCTAAATGATATGTTCTTCGGAGATGAAGCATATTATAAAGATTCTCGTGATACTATTAAACGTAACAAAGAATATCAAGCCGGAGGATTAGCTTATGCAGGATATGATTTGTATAATGTACAGAAACATTTGGGAGATATAACAGTAGCTCCTAATAAGACTATTAGTATAGATAGTAGTTTCAAATATATTACTCTTGAAGATGTTCAAAGTAGCGGTAAAGTTCTCGATGATTTAAAGAAGCAATTAGATATAGCTAATGTATCTAAAGAGACAGAAGCGTTTATACTTAAACAGTTTGCTAAAGATAAATCAGAAGTAACCGATGCTCAATCGTTTATAACATTGGACGAGTTTGTTCGTAGAATGTATCTACGTGGTGAGTATGATAATTATAAAGATTTAATTGAAGCTCTTTATGACGAAAGTAAACCTATTGATAATGTTAAATTAGGAGAGTTATCTAAAAAGATACAAGTTCAAAAGAACTTCTATTATGATTTAGAAATAGATAATGATGCTAAGTTAGCTAATCCTATTCAGATTAAAAATGCTGAATTTGTACTTATACCTAGATTCTTAGGTAATAGTGAACTTGGTTTACTTGCTAAATATATGACTGATAATAACATTGGTCAGGTTAACTTTACTACTACTGAAAAAGCTACTACTAATAGAGTATTAGAGTTTTGGGATTCTCATGGGAAATTCCCCTCTAAAGAGAAGTTGAAACAGTTTAACTTGGATGTTCAAACTAAGTATAAAACTGGTTGGTATTCCAATCTTTATACCCAGCAAGATATTCCTCAACACATGGATGGTGAGAATAAGGCAGGGTTACAGATTGTTAAAAAGCTAATAGATAATATTGGTAATACTCCTGAAGGTCAATCTCTTATTAAAGATTTCTTTGATAACTTTACTGCTAATATTCAAGATAGTTTTAAAGATGCTGCTTCTCGTATTGGTGTAGAGATTGATGCTAAAGGTAATGTAGTATACGAAGGTAATCAAGCTAAGATTGATAATAATAAGTTTATATCTCTTATTAAAGACGAGCTAACTCGTAGAGGATTAGACAGTAATTATCGTAAGTATGCTGAAATAAATCCTGAAACTGGATTGCCTTATATGCCTGCTTGGACTAATCTAGTTCGTAGTAAGATAGAGAATATTGTAAATAGTATATTTACTAATCGTGTTACTCGACAAGTACTTCCAGGATTTCATGCTAGTCAAGTTTCAGATATTGGTATGACCGAACTATCAGGTCGTAGTGATTTAAGAGATTTGATGCAATCTAGAGTAGAAGAGAAACATGGTTATTCTCTTGGTCGTAAACTAACATATCATAAAGATGGTAGTCAGATAGTAGAGATACTATTACCTAAATGGATGGTAAAGGCTTATAATACTTATGATGCAGAAGGTAATCTAGTTAATGAAGTTACTCTTGAAGATTTACAATCTGCTGGACTTGATACTATGATTGGTTATCGTATTCCAACAGAAGGTAAACAATCAGTAGCAGTAATGAAAGTTGTAGGTTTATTAGATGAATCTCAAGGCTCTACTATTGTTGTTCCTGATGAATGGGTATTACAGACTGGTGCTGACTTTGATATTGATAGTATTTATGGTATTTATCATACTGCTACATTCGATAAGAATGGTAAGCCACAGAAAGTTGAATATATAGAAGGAGAAGATGATGCGGCAGTAGATAGAAGATATAATAACTATCTATTTAATAATCTAAGTAAAGAGAATATTCAGGATGCTAGAGATATTGCAATAGATTTAAGTCAAGAAGGACTTAGTTATGCAGAAGCCTATGAATCAGCTATTACTAAATATGCTGAACAAGGTGGACTTTATTCTAAAGAAGAATTTAGCAAGCTAACAGTAGCTCAACAGAATACTCGTGATGCTCGTAACAATAAGATAGTAGATACATTTATTAAGATAATGAATCTACCAGTATCTATTGGTGAAAACTTATCTTCTAGTAACTTTGAAGATATTAAAGCTGCAAAGGCTAATATCTTTGAAGGTTTATCAGAGACTTATCGTAATATTAATTCAGTAATTGCTCAAAATTGGTATCGTGATGCTAATATGTCCGGTGCGCGTCTTAAAGCTATTTCTGTTAATCGTGACAACTTCGCCTCTATTAGTAACAAAGCTAAAACTATTGTTGACGGTGCACACGGTGGTTTTAGGTTTACTTATACATATAGCACAGAGAAAGAAGCAAAAGACGCACAAAGTAAACTAAGAAAACGTTTTAGAGATGTAACTAGAAAAGGTAAAGAAGTAACAGTAGACCATAATCAATTAGGTTGGAGTTATGATAATCTTAATATAGATAATCGTTTGATTACCCCTTATTCTTCTGAAACTACTGCTCTTATTCTTGACGGTGTAAAAGAAGGTGGTGTTCCTAACGTAGACTTGTATACTTTTGATATATATAAATCTATTGTAGATTGTGGTGCTAATTATGAAACATCTATTCTATTTATTAATCAACCAGTAATAACTGAACTTATTGCTAGACAAAATGCTAACGATAATGTATTCGGAGAAACTGGATTTAATCCTCTTATTGGATTAAGACGAGATATGTATGTACGATTAGCTAAAGCTGTTGGTATTCCTGCTAATAGCATTACTAAAAAGACTCGTCTTAAAGATGTTAAGAAAATGCTTGAGAGCAGAGGAATAGAGATTAATGAAGATGAGCTTCTTGAAGAAGGAATAAAAGTAACTGAATTAAGAGAACATCTTAAAGATGATGTAGAAAGTACTAGTTATAATAATACTGATAATCTTATATATCAAATTAAAGCGTTAAGAGCATTTGAATATTTCAAAGAGATAGGCGACCAAATCAATTCTAATATGATGGTTATCACTAGTGATAAGTTTGGTGCTGGTAAATCTGCTAATGAAATAGATAATGTTATTAATCGTATTAATGATATTAAGGAGAATAATGTTGGTCGTATAAAAAAAGGTCAACCTGTTCTTAAAGCAGTTACAGAAGAAGGTAACAAGTATCTAATAGATGCTATTTATCCTAAGACTAATTTCAATACTATTAATGATATTAATCAGGATGAATTAGAATCTGCATATCCTTCTTTATATTATCAGCTAAAGTATAGTTGTATAGCTACTGAAAAGATTATTCGTGATAGTGAGATATTCAAAACTCAAACACCGCAGTTCCGTGAATTAGTAAGTAAGTTTGGTATTCGTAATCTTCAAACTATTCAGCAGTTAGAGAGCTTTATTATTAACATGAGCCAAGCACAGTCTAACTTTGTTAATACTAATAGATTTATAACTAGAAGTGATAATGAGTTTATACCTAGCTATAATATAAATCTTATTAGTAGCCAACAAGATACTCGTGCTAGATTATATGGATATACTGATATAGTAGGTAGCTTCGATATGTCTGATATGTCTGAAAAGAACGTAGAAGCATTTATGAAATTATCTCCTGCTAATAAAGTAGCATTAATTCAAAGATATACTTCTGATAATAATCTATTTAAGAACCTAAATGTTGAGTATAAAGGTCGTCGTAATAGTTATGATAGAATAACTATTGTTGATAGTACTATATCTACTGAATCTCAATATCAAATGTTCCGTAATGCTTGGCATAACAATAATCCGTTTATTAAACTTGCTACTATGGATTTGATAAGATATTCTATGGTAGTAGAAGGTTATAAGTTTAAAGGTGGTACAGTTAGTAAAATTATTCCTGTTGAATTATTATACGGACAAGATACTGGTATTGATTCTGATAATGGAGTTTCTTCAGCTACTAATATTATTAACGATTCAGATAGGGCTATTAATAGCATGATTCAATATGGTAGTGAGATAGGAACTTATGAAAGAGCTAGCAATGATGCAGCTACTATTGAGAAGTTACGTGACTTATTCTTTAGAACTAATCCTAATAATCCTGATGTATTAGTATTTGAGAATAAGAAATATAAAGAATCTAATAAGATAACATTTAATAGATTAGGTGTTGGAAAACTTAGCTTTAAGGAAGCACAAGAACGTGGAATGATTACTGGTAGTGAGAATAACCGTAGGTATCGTCATTATGCTAAGACTAATGATAATAACAAAACTCTACGATTATATAAACTAGTATATTATAATAATACTGTTTATATGTTACCTACTAATCCATTAGAACAGAATGAAATTGGAGAAGTAAGCGTTAATCCTGATAATAATAGAATGTTTCTTCCATTAGATATATTAGAAGATGTTTCTATTAATCAGTATGATGCTGCTTTTATTAGTTCTGTAAATATTGGTATTACTTCTGATACTCGTAAGTTTATGGTTCTTCCTACTGTATTTGAAAGAGGAGCTGATACATTAATCGAAGAAGTATTTCCTAATAGTATTATCTTGACTTCCCCCATAAAGGAGCAGCAAATTGATACTTCTCGTAAGTACATTGTGGCTATTACTGATAACAATATTCTATTAGAAACTATTGAATCTCTTGATGCTGCTGGTGTTCATGATTATGTTGTTGCTGCTCCTAATATGAACTATAATAATATTCGTAGGATTATTAATGAACGTAATAATGCAGATATTGCAGCTAAGAGATTACAAGCAGCTATGACTAAGTTAGATGCTAATGAAGTTCAACTTAGAAAGAAGAAACCAGATAATTCTGAATCTCCTTATTATGCTCAACTTAAAGCTAGCATTAATCAGACTATTAATGATGTCAATGTTAATGGTATTGGATTTGTTCCTGTTTTACAAACAGTAATAGATAATACTGGCTTTAGACCTAATGGATATTTTAGATATGAGAAAGAAGGTAATGTTTATATCGTTACTAACTTAGGACGTATAACTACTAAGTCAGTTAATCTTGCTCCTGATTATTCATATAGTAGAAAGACTATTATTAATAGTGTATCTCAACTAGAATTTCCTAGACGTAATGCTTTAACTCAAGTAGTTAAAGAAAATTCTAGATTAGATAAGTTCGCTAATAATAATATTATTAGAGTTCAGACAGAAGAGAACTTTATTAATGAAGATGTACTTGAATCAGCATTAGTAGATAATGATAGAGAAATTAACGAATATATTTCTCGTGTAATTGAAAGTGTTGAGAGAAGTAATGCTAACGTTGAAGAAGCGGCTCTTAATGACGCTTTCCGTTCATTTGCTGCTATTGATTTACGTTCTAATACAGCTACTAAGTTAAACGATAACTTACGTGAGCAAGCATTGAAAATTATTAATGGTTATACTAATAGACGTATTGATGATTTCTTATTTGATATTCATAATTTCTATACTACTTATGTTACTAATCCTGATGGTACTTATAAGTTAGATGAAAATGGTAACAAGATAGTTCAAGAGAAATGGAGTATAACTAATAAAAAGTTATTCGACCGTATGTTAGAAGATGAAACATTACGTACTCGCTATGAAATGTTCCTAGATGACATTAATAGATTCGTAGAAGATTATTCTATTATTGAAGCTATTCAACCTTACGATATTGATGAAGCTCATAGTGTAAGCGAAACAGAAGAAGAAATAGAAGGTTTACGTAGAACTAATGATATGCTTAAACAAATCAAAGATAAGTTTAAACGTATTAAAGACTTAGATAATGTAGTTAAACGTAGTACTAAGATGTACTTTGATAGTTATATTACTAGTCTTTCTAGTGACCCTCGTGTTCAATCTAATATGCTTAGTATTACAGAAGCATTTGAAGATGAGAACTTCTTCCAGTTTTGGCTAGCCGATAGTCAAGAGACACATATTCCAATAGTTCAGATAGTTCTAAAACAAATGATGAATCAGTTAAGAGCTAGTGAGATTAGTGCTCGTGATAAGAAGATAGCCTTTACTACCGCTATTTCAACGATTATCGAAGACGCAAAAAACAACGGTATAAACGTGTCTCTGAACGATATTTTGGACGAAAATGGCAACCTTTTGCTGCCGTATAATGAATCGTTCACCGACAAATTAAGGTCGCTAAAAGAGGCTGTAAAGCTGGCTCAAATCGACGACCCGAATGGTCGGGACGGTCTTATATATAAGAAAGCTAAAGACGAATTAGAGAAGTTCTTAATAGATAATGTAGAACGTGAGTACAATAAAAAGTTCTATCAAGATTACTATAATATGAACCAAATACTTAATAAATATCCTCAAACTTATGTTAAGTTAATGAAGATATTACATGAGGAAGGAGATATATTAAGTACAATGATTGATAATGATTATAGTACTCTTACTGTTCAGAACGCAAGAAGACTTGAAACGCTTAGAGATGAGTTAGCAGAAATGCGAGCTACTATTGATATGGACGGTAATTATAAAGAGAATTATCAAGAAGCTAATGCTGTTAATAATTACTTATCACGTAGACGTCAGTTAAATAATAAGTATAAAGAAAGTAAACCTAAAGATGCTTTTACTATTCGTTATAAACAAGCTATTGAAGGTTTACAATATCCTGAAACTTCTGAAACTTATAGAGAATCAGTAGAATGGTTAAAGGCTAATACTGATTATAAGTTAAAAGGAGAGTTCTTAGATGAACTAAAGAAAGCCTATATGGATACTCGTCTAGGTAATCCTTTTGATAGTTTCGTTCGTACTATGGCTTATGGTAAGTATGATTCAGAAGGTGTTATTGATGGTACTAAATTTACAGATGTTCAAATAGCTAATCTAAAGAAACATCAGGAACAAATGTTTGCTGCTGCCGTTGGTCGTGTTAAGCCAAATGAACAGAAAGCTCAAGAATGGTTAGATAACCATGTTAGTTATATCAATACTGTTTATTATGAAGCTATGTATGTAGCTATGAATAAGATGGGTAAAGAAGTATTTGATAAATGGTATATTGATAACCATGTTGTTAATCCTATTACTAAAGAATATGAACCGTTGCCTATTTGGAGACAAATGGTAGTTAAGGATGAAGCTAACAACATGGAATATAGTGCTAAATACAAATGGTTAGAAACTAAAGTTAAAGAGCAGTATAAGAATCCTAACTACGATGAAGTTAAACTACAACCTTCTACTAATAAATATCGTAATGATAAGTATTATGGAATGAATAATTATCAGCAACAGTTATATAACGAAGTAGATTCTCTTCTTAATGAACTTGTTAAAGATAAACGTAGTCGTACTTATATTAATCGTGGTTATCTGCCTAATCAAGCTGTTGAACAACCTAGTCAAGGTTTTACTGACTATTGGCAAGATTTTAAACGTAGTCATGGTTGGTATAATACTCCTAATAAGTCTGATATAGAACTTAATCTATATAAGAGATTTAGTAATGCTCCTATGCTTCATAGTTTATCGGAAGTTAAGTTACTTCCTATTCGCGAACAACAAGAAGGAGAAACTAAAGAAGAATATCTAACTTATGTTCGTGAAACTCAAGCTAAGAATAATGAGTTACGTAAACAAAGAGCACAGGAGAATGCAGAACGTAATAATCCAAATGTTCTTGAAAGACTTAATTCATTTATAGATAGTATGTATAACTTTAATACTCGTAATGATATAGCTAGATTAGCTAAGATTACTAGTAATCAATTACGTAATATGGATATTATTAAGAGAAATCCTAATGATAAACTTATGGATAATAGATTACTTAGTAGAATTACTGGTAAACAAGAAATACGTACTACTAAGAGTGATGATTCAAATATAGTTAAACACTTCGAGAATCAAGTTCGTAAGTTAGTATTTAATGAATTTGAAATGGATGAAGGTACTCGTTCTAAAGTATCTCGTGTTATGCGTAATATGGTATCTAGTAAGTTTATGATGTTAAATATTACTGGTGGTATTGCTAACGTTCTATACGGTAAGACACAGATACAAATGGAAATGGCTGCCGGACAATTCTTTAAATACAAAGACTTCCGTAAAGGTGAAAACGAATGGATGCAGAATATAGGTAGTTATCTAGCAGATGCTTATAATGAAACTACTAATAACGAAACCAATGCTGTTATTAGATTATTCAATGTTATTGAATCCGATATGGTAACGGAACGTTATGGTAAAGGTAATAATCCGATGGGTAAACTAGAGAATCTATTATTTATCCAACAGACAGCAGGTGAACATTATATGCAGAACGCTACATTATTAGCTATGCTTCATTCTCATAGAGTAGTTAATATCGATGGCAAGAATAAGATAATGTCATTTGAACAGTACGCTATGAATCTTAGAGAAGAAGCATTACTTAAAGTTCTTCGTAAGAATAGTCCTGAATTAGTTTCTAAGTATGAAACTTTTAAAGATAAAGTACTTGAATCTTATGTTGAGAAAGAACGTTATGTTAAGTTTAAAGCTGATATAATAACTGATTTCTTACGTTCAATTCCTAAAGAACTAAGACAAGAGTTTAAAACTACTTATAAGGAAGATACTAAAGAAGAACGAATTAAGTTTGAACAACATCCTTCATTTAGAGAAAGTCTTATATTGAAGAATGGTGTTGCTACTCTAAAGAAAGATAGCGGTCTTACTAATGATGATATTGCAGCTTTCCGTAATAAGGTTATATCAGTTAATCATCAGATACATGGTATCTATGATAAGATTGGTGCTAATCAGCTACAACAATCATGGTGGGGAGCTTTACTAATGCAGTTCCATAAACACTTAGTTCCTGGTTATCAAAAACGTTTTGGTTATCGTTTGGGTCACTTTGACGGTATATATAATGAAACTCGAGAATCTATTAGTAAAGGAACTTATGTTAGTTTAGGAGAGTTTATAGCAATGCCATTTAAGAAGTACTACGAACTTAATGATAGTAACGAACTTCAAGCTGTTCGTACTCTTCAAGGTATTGCTAAAGGTTATGCAGATTTTGTAGCTAATCTTACTACTTATTATAATATTCTTCCTGAATATGATAAAGCTAATATTCGTAGATGTTTGGGTGAATGGATAGCTATTACTAAAGCAGTAGCATTATTCGTAGTTGGTAAGTTAATGCTTGACGATGACGATGATTCTACGCAAGTAGCAGATTATATCTTATATAGTGCTGACCGTCTAATGTCTGAAACTATTCAGTATACTCCGTGGGGTATGATTAACGAAGGACAGAAATTATATAGTCAACCTGTTGCTGCGTTAAGTATCGCATCTGATAATCTTAAATTACTAGAGGCTTGTTGTAGTTATATAGTTACTGGTAATCCCGATGATTTATATTATAATTCAGGTACTTATTCAGGTGAGAATAAACTTAAAGTTAATATAATGAAACAGATACCATTACTTAATCAGATTAATAAACATCAAAGACTTGGTGCTAACAACAGTTACTATAAAGTTCGTAGTAGTCCATTTAGTGGTCTAGGTCAAATTGTTGCTAATATGATTACTGATGAAGATGAAGAATAACTAACTACTTAATATTACAACTCATAGGAAAAGCCGGATTGCTTGTGAAAGTAGTCCGGTTTATTGTTTATATCAAAAATAATTGCTACCTTTGCAGTGAACAAGTACCTACCGTCTCGGACTGTTGTACGGGATTTAGCATTTGCTATATGACTAACTAGATTAGTTGCGTGTAGTGTGGAGAGCTAGGGAACTCGATTAGTCTTAGTACTTATAAGTATTATTTCATTTAGGCAGTGTCTCCGCCCTAGTGCAAAACCTCGGACGATAAATAGAAACAAAGCTACAAGGATTAGTAGAATGATTGTCAATAGAGATTGATTTAGCTTCACTACCCGAAAAAGAGCCGAATACTATTTACTCCGTCTATGACCTTACTATATCCAAAAAGTTCCCAAATGTTCTATCTAACGAAGAACATTTCCATGAACACTATCCCCAGTGCCGTTAGTATTATTGTTTGAAATACTATTATCAATATTAACTTCACTATATCCCGCTAGCCTAACGGCTAGCTTTCTTCCCCCATAAAGGAGCAGGTTTGCCGATAATTCCACTCCTTTATGGGGGATTTTAGCGAGCTTGCGAGCGTAGGCAAGTCCAGCAATACAATTATCCTTAATACGTTGGTTTTATCCAAGTACAGTTTAAAAAAAAGAACTATCAATAGTATTGCTACTATCAATAGTTCTAAGTTCATTTACTTTCTTTAATATCTTTCTTTGCTCTTGCATATCCTTTGATATAACCTTCAACAAAACGATTAGTACATAACCTTCTCATATCTAAAGAACAAGGATTATAATCACACTTTCCACAATGTCTACTTAATCCGTCTGATTGATATGCTTTAACTTTAACACTTACTTTTCTTACCATAATATAAAAAGAGTACTAGTATTTCTACTAGTACTCATAATGTATAACTAAAATGATTATTACTTATTCGTTCTTATACTTCTTCTCTACTTCTTGTAGTTTCAGATAGATATTATTACGAGCTTTAAGTTTTGGCAGACTAGCTGCATATCTCATAGCTTTACGAATTTGACTATGCATGAACTTCTTCTCCGACTTCATCTTTTATTTCTTCTTTTGGTTCAACATAAGGATTCCAAGTATTCATAAACTGATTAAGTTCAACTACGACTTTTTCTGCATTATAAACATCATTATCAGCACTGGGAGTTATATCTTCAAGAATAACATGAAGAGTATTACTACCGTTCTTATCTTGCATACGAGCCAAACTATTACATCTATATATCCTATATGGTATTTTAGGATTTACTACTTTAGATTTGTCTCCATAAGTTTCTATAGATAATACATTATTTAATTTAAGCATACTTTTAGTTTAAATAATTATTTAGAATTAATACCGTATTTAGCCCATTGAAGAACAAAACCAAGATGTGCCCAAAGGTCATTAACAACTTCTTCCATAGCATATTGTTTGCCAAGTTCTTCGCTGTAATTCTTTGGGTCAACACAAGAAGAATGACGAACTGTATCAAAGCCAGTAAGAGTATGAGCATTAACAACAGTAGTCTTTTCACCAACTGTCATTACTTCTACATTAGTAATAAAGTTTTCAACATCTTCTTTAAGAATCTTAGTACCATCGTTATTCTCTGAAAGAGGATAATAAGCAGCATCAGCTACATCTTTTGGTGTCCAACTCTTATATCCGTCAGGATAAGTAACTTCATAACCTTCTTCTTCAAAAGAATGATTACCAATTCTATGACCTTTGTCATTAGCTTCTCTTGCAGTCATTGGTTGAAGTTCAACCATTTTAATTCCAATTGCTTTCATAATTTAATTATTTATTGTTTAAAATTAGTAATTAGTTTATTTTCCAGTACTACCAAATCCTTCTGTACCTCTTTCAGTAGTACCAAGTTCTTCGAGAGTTTCAACTTCATCCCAAGTAATCTTTTCACGACGACGAACGAGAAGTTGACAAATACGGTCGCCTTCTTTATAAGGAAAACCATTCATAACTTGTTCAAGCTCTTTCATGCAATCGTTTGTTATTTCTTCAATTCTATTAGTAACGTGTTTCAATTGATTAATAGCCATAAGACTATCTTCTACACAACGACATAAATGAATGTTACTACGATTCTTGAAAATAACAAGAAGTTCTCCTCTATAACCCATTGAGGAGTTGTTAACCATAAGGCTCTTTATCCTTATGTTCTGCACTTTTATTAATTGTAACATATATGTGCAGTTCAGACTATATCATCACTACTTAATGTAGGTTGGGCACTCGTGGCAGCATTACTATCCTCAGCATTATCTGTTTGGATTCGGCTACTAGTCGTTGAACCTTCAATAATATTACTATTATCGCTTGGCTGCTGATTGTCATTGTTACTATGATTTTCCAGCAATTCACCCAATTTAAAGACTTCAGTTATTCTACCTTTATTATCTCTTATTATAACTTTTTCTTTATTATGTGTAGAAGTATGTTCAGACCGAGAAATAGGAATTAAATTATCAATATTATTATTTAAAGTATCTCCGTCTTTATGATGAACATCTATTTCAGGTTTTAAATAATGAGAACCATTAATAACAATAAAATACTTAGATTCAAATAAAGAATAATTCTGTTCAATAACGTACCTATGTTTTCTAATAAAACCTTGATAATCTTTAAAAGGATGATTATCACTACGAATATAACAATATCCTTTATGTATTTTAGTACTTACTTTATTTCCATAGTTTCCATTATTATCACCTATAAATACTTTACTTCTCATTTTACCCATACATTCTTTAGAACAAGTAAATTTTCCAGTTTTACTTCTTCTAATTCTACTAGGTTTAATATAAATAGGTTTTTCACATATAAAACATTTAGTATTTGGAGAATGTTCGATTACTTTATCTTTATCTGCACATTCTTTAGAACAATAAGTTCCTTTACCTCTCCATTTATAAGTTTCAAACTCTTTACCACAATAAGAACAAGTTCTTTTAATAATTCCAGTACCTTTAAATATATTTGCCATAATTAAAAATTTTAGTTATTACAAATATAATAAAAATTCTAGTATTCCGAAACAATAAGGCATGAATTTTAGTTATTTTTAAAGTCTAATGTACCAGGACTATTAGGCATATAAACGTCTGTTTTAGTATTGCTACTACGAGGACGAAGTTCCATTTCATATTCATCAAGAAGAGCAAAGTGCAATCCTGTATGAATAATAAATCTATCTTTGTCTGCATCATATTCTATACTCTTAGCATAGACATCACAACAAGCATCTCCTTCTTTACCATAAGTAGGTAATGGAACAGATTTATCTTCACGCCATACTTTAACAGAGACATTATCAATGTCTCGTTCTAGTTTATCGAAGAGTTCATCTTGAGTTAATAAACCACTGTTAAATTCAATAATAGCATTAGCTATTGCTTTACTTAATTTACTCATTATAATTATTGTTTTTAAATTTATGATAAGGACAATCAGTTGGAATACTAGGTCTTCTATAACAAGAAGTAATAATAGTATCACTACTTCTTTCTAAGCACGTATAATGTTTATAAAAACAACCTTTTTCTCTCTTTACTAAATGAATACAGTTACCACAAGTTCTGACTTTATTCTTCTTTTCCATATAGATACTTTAATAAATGAACAAACCTGATTATAAATATTACAAATAGAGCGTGACCTAATATCGGAATAAAAAATAAAGCACAATTAAGAGTAACTGTACTTATTACTTCATCATCTAGTCTTTCCTTAGTAATCTTTAGTGCTATCCAAGTTATTATAATCTGAATAAAACATTCTATAACAGGGACATCTAATAAGATTGTTTTTAACACGGTTTCTAACTCCATTCTTTACCACAGTTAATACACTTAAAAGCAATTGGGTCATTTTCTTCTTCCCGTGGAACTTCTTCTAGTCTAGCACCACAATTAGGACAACGTGGAACAGTAAATAACCCAATTAGTTTCTTAATAAAATTCTTTATTCCCATACACCAGCCAATGCGTAATTAAGAGCTTTAAGACTAGTATTATAGTCACCCTCAAATACAGTATTCTTTAAACGAAGCTCTTCTGTCTTATAGTCTTTAACATTAGAGAAGTAGCCAGTAACAGCATTATAAGCACCATAAGCTGTACCAGCTATTTGTCTTTGTCCGACACCTTCTTGATAATACTCGAAAGTATCACAAAGAGTATTTAGTTTCTGCATAGATATTTCAGCAGCTTCAAAAGCAGAATTGTTTCTTCGGAATAAACCGTTATATAGATTCAATTCATCTACTCTTTCAAATTCTTCCCCCGTAAGGAAAGTTGCGGAGAGATACTTCTTTACTTCTTCATCTGTTACTTTAGTCTTATACAGAACTTGATACATCTCTTCTTCTTCTTCTATCTTACGTTCAGTAAGACCGAGTATTTCAGGAACAGTAAGTATCTTACTATTAACACCTTTATTATGTCTGAAAGATATATAACTTTCAGCAGATATTTTAGCAGAATGAAGAGCGTTCATACAAATAACTCTTACAGGAGTAATCATCATTTGTACAGCACTACCACCGTCATGGCTATTAGTAAAAACAAAATAATGTTGGATAGTATCATTCTTACCACCAATATTAATTTCTTTATCAAATGTAGCTGACATGAATATCTTTTGTCCATAACCAAAGTAACCTGCTCTATCAAGTTTAACTCTACCACCAAGAGCATCATCGAAGAAACCGAAAGCCATTTGATTCTGTACTACTTCATAACGAGACTTTACTTTCCCAAGAGGAATATTAGAATCTGTACGATAAGTTGCAAATTCACCAGGAACATCAACAAATTCAAACCCATTAACTACATTAGGAAATATAGAACCGTCACGACTAGTACCATTATCGTGTGCTGGCATTTTAGCAGATAGCTGACATTTAGCAACTGTATAATCGAGTTTAGCTTTTACAATAGCTTCTTCTGTTGTCTTACAATCGCTAACATCTATACCTATTTTACCTCTCCAAGCAATTCCTTTTGCTTTGAATTTACTTCTATAACTTGAATCTCTAAAGTTAAATTCCATAATTATATGTATTTACTGATTTCTATCATAGCTTGTTCACGAGTACATCCAAAGGCATTCATTATTCTTTGAATAAGTTCTTCTACCCAATCTTCTACTTCAAACATATTACTTAATTATTAATGATGTATTACTTTCTTGTTTAGCAATAGTAAGGTCAGCATCCATACTCAAATTAGCTGCGATAATAGACTTACTAGTACAAGACTTAAATTCTACCTTATGAGGATTTTGTCCAATCCATTGAGCAAGATTAAAGTTAGTAACATTTGCAAGTTCTGATAGACGAATATGAATTGATATTTCAGTATCAATAGAGAACACATCGTCAACAGTAACATCTACAAATGAAGATTGTTCAGATTCCTGCTCCTCTATGGGGGAACTTTCAGCTTTCATGTGAGCACTGATAATACGAGATAGATACTCAATACTAAGACTTTCCTTAATTTCAGTACTTGCAAGATATTCAGTAACTATATCCATAAAATGTTTGATAATGTCGGCAATACGAACATCGTCTAACTTAGTAACAGTAGTATTACGAGAATAGACCTTATAAGTACTACCTTCAATTACTTTGTTACCGGATTTACCAGTAGAACCAAACATTATAACTGCTTCAAGAACCGCATCTTTAAGACGTTCAAGAGTATTATTTCTTGTTTTCTTAATTTGGTTAACACGAGCAACTTCGTCACTACATTCTTTAACGTCACACTGATAACGTTTAATTACTTGAAGATAATCTCCAATCTTGTCTTTAAGATTATCTTCTGTAATACCTAGTTTAGCAACAATTTCTTCTGTTGCTTCACCTTCTTCGAGTTGCAAGATAATATCCTGCAACTTTGCTTTAATACTAAATAAACTACTTCCCATTATGTCTTAATTTAAAATAAGGTTTATCTTTAGTAGAATAACACATATAACTAATAGGACAATCCATAGTTCCCCATCTTTCACAATCAGAACATGTAAGAGGACTATCTTTTTTAATTAGTTTTAATAGTCTATTTACTAACTTCTTTAGAACTTTCATTTTCAAATGTATTTATTGGATATTTACTTTTAGTTTCAAGAATAGTTCCATCAACAATAGTATCTCCTCTTTTAATAGCTCTAATACGAACTTTCCTATGATATGCAACTTCTTTAAGATTACTTCCAAATTGATTAATTAATCTTTTATTTTTATAAATAGCTACATAAAGACCCACTTGATATTGTTGAGTAACTATCTCAACTTTACCAAGTTCTTTATCATTTATTACTGTTATCATATTCTTCTCTAATTAATTTATTATGTTCAGAGATAGCTTTCATAATAAGCTCACGAGAATCCCAAAGACTTTCAGCACCAACGCTTAGATAATAATGTTCAAGTACTTGTTCATTAGACATATTTTGAAAGTCTACAATATGAGGACAAGCTATCATAGCTTCATTAAATTTCCTAGTAACATCATTCAATAGATTATATAGTTTACTACGAATAACTACATTATCTGTATTATTCTGTCTTATTCTAGCAATAAGAGCAGGAATTATTTCACCGTTTTGCATTTCTATGAGTTTTCTTATTCTTATTACGTTTATGTCTCTTAGCAATTACTTTATGATTATTGCCTTTTTTAGTAGAACTTCCTTTATAATTATTATCATAAAGAGTACCTAATTCAAAAGCTTTATCATCAAGAAATATATTATAAGGATTATCAAACTTCATTTTTATCTAATGATTTAATATATTTAATAGCTTCATCACGAGAATCACACAGCTTATCTAATTCAGTACTACGCTTCCAACCATCTCCTTCATTAGTAATAACAGTGACACCATATTTACCTTTAAAGGTTATACCATTAACTTCTCTATTATAGAGTCCATGTTGATTATCTTTTTCAGAACAACTTAGCTCTATAATATGATTACCAACAGTATGATAACTATCAATAATAGGAGTAAAGAAATTAGTTCCTTTAATGACACTTTGAAAGATTTTAGCTCTATCCATACTATTTGCTTAATAATTCGTCAAGATAAGAATCTAAGTTTTCAATAATCATATCCAGACAATCTAATTGTTTCTTAAATAGCATTAGCTTAAAGTTACCAATATAATTATCTGTTCTACGAGTATAAGAAAGTCGACAATCTTCGTAATTGCTATTAGCTTCTGTACGAGTACTTTTTAACTGATTTATAAGATTAGTAAGAATAAATACCTGTCTCTTCTTATCTTTCTTACTTATTTCAGATATAATATCTGAAACACTTTTTATCTCATTTTCCATACTTACTTCCAGTTTGGTTTCTACACCATTCAATATTAGCATAATGATTGTTAGCACTGTTACCGTCTTTATACCTAACATATTTATATACATTAGGTTTAGGATTAGTAACAAATGCTTGAGCAACGAGAGTAGCTATAAATAGCTTAGCACTATTACCATTGTGAAACAATGTAACATGAGGTCGTTCGCAACCTTTACCACGATACCATTTAAGATAACGTTTACGATTATCAGACCAAACTCTTCCATCTTCTCCTATACAATAATTAGGAAAATTAGGAATAGTAACAAATCTAACTAAATTTTTAACTTCTTCCATACTTTCTATTTAAATAACGTGCACGTTGTTTAGCTTCTTCATAAGAATACACTTTCCTACGCTTAGCAAGATGGGCAAACAAATCAAGAGGAGCATAAACACCAGCAGTCCTTTTAATCTTACCATCAAGATAATTGTCGATTTTCTTAGATAGTTCTTCACGGGTTATTACGATATATAAGAACTTGATAACATTACGATATGCAATATTATCGTCAGGTTGTTTAACAACTATGTATTTAGCTTTTATTTGCTTCTTCTCCATTACTTCATTTACAAATATAATCAATCCTAGTATTAGACCAAAGAAAATCTTACTGTTTTTCAGCATACGCAGAGAGCGATTCTAAGGCTCACTGTTAAACGCAATGCAAAAATAATATAGTTGTTCAGGTAAGTATAGTAAATCGTACAGAGACGAAATATCGGGTATTCTCGTTGATTTCCCCCATAAAGGAGTGTCGTTACTGTATACTTCCGACAGTCCTCTTTGAGTATAAGCTAACGATTTATCTCACAATCAGAGTATATAATAGAAACACTAACTTTACAAGGGAATAACAAAAAGCCCTACTGCCAATCTCTCGACTAACAATAGGGCAAGGTATCAAACCATGACTTACTTTAACAACTTATATACTATAAGGGTATCATCCTCTTCTTCTTTTTCTAACTTAACGTTAGTATCAGATGTAACACGAAGGCTTCGTATTATATCAGAAGCATTAACAGAATAATAACCATAATCTGAAACAGATACATTTCGGCATTGACCTTGAACATCTTCTGTAAGAAAACCTAGATATATTGATTCTTGTCCTTCCACTGGGTCGAACTTAACCATTAATAACATCTTTAGTTTATCTTTCAGATATATATCTTTTATTATCAGTTTCTTCTTCTTATAGTCTATATAAGATTTATTATAATTAACTTTCTTCTTCGATATTATTTGGTAATCCAGTAGGCTCATTATTAAGTATTTTAATTAAATTCCCATGACTCGGGACATTCTTCACTCCTGACCTACATCTATATTCGACAAACGCTGTCTTACCAATAAGTTTATCTTTATTAAGAAGATAACTTTCACGAGTAGAAGCATCACCAATCGGCATACATTCAAAGGTTTCACCATTAACATCATTACGAAGAACGAATTTACTAAACTTAGGTCGTTTAGCTCCTTCGGGAATAATATCAATAATCTTGAATTTACCATCTAGTATTGGTTTACTTTTGTACATAGTAGAATTACGTTTGCCAAATTGATATGTAGCATAAGGATTACGAAGAATAGCTCCCTCGAACTTAGCTTCAACAAAGAGGTCTCGATATTTAATAATATCTTCATCTCCATTAAGATTATCGTAAGTATGAATAAGTACGAAACGTTTCTTATTATTCATGTGATAATCAAGAATAGCTTTAGCATCAACGTAATTAGGCATCTTAAACTTGCCAAACTCTGACTTCAATAATGATATACGACTAGTTTGAATCATATCATCAATAGCTAAGTCGTAACACCAAAATTGAAGAAAGCAATTATATGGACTTTTAAGATTCTCGGCAGCACTTAGAATATCATTTAGTTCAAGACCGGGAATATATAACTCTCCATCTAATACTAAATTATCTTCTAACATACGATTGAACTGTCTGTCTGTAAGTACTTCATTCAGTATTACATTCTCTAATACTGGACACTTATATTCAAGTCCTTTACGACTACGAAATACAAGTCCTTTAGTTTTAAAGAATCCTTCACCACGCATAACAGCAGATATATTGCAACGAACGCCATTAATCTTCATTTGAGCTAATAGTCCCTGTTCGTTATTATATTCATATATCTTAGCTAACATAGGAAGAACAAAACCTTCATTATTAGTATTGTACTTAGGAAGATAACAATCAAGATAATTAAATAAATCATCTTCATTTGTTATTTCAGCAGGAGTATTATCATATAATTCTCCTAATTCAGTACCACCTTCTCTACGTTTAGCAGCAACAATAGTTTTCCATTCTTTCTCAACACCTCTAGGCGGAATATATTCAGATGTAGTACCTGTCTTACCAACAATACCATACTTTAGAATTATTTTATGACCTAGTATTTCTGCTGACCAAAAGATAGGTTTACCTTGTGCATTACGCTTATAAAGAGTAATACTTTTCGATTCACTCATACTTCTTCAATTTTATATTTATTAGGTTGTTCACGCATAAGACCAATAGCAACTTCTCTATCTATTATCATAGACTTATTAGTATCTATAACAATAATCCTAACTTTAGGATTAGGAGAGGAAGATGTAACAGGTTTCCGCTCCTTTATGGGGGAAGGTTTGGTAATCCGTTTACTAGTCTTATTAGTTCCCCTTTTCTTTTCGTAAACAATAGGAGGATTAACTTCTTCATATTTAAGATTAGATTCATGAATCTTTTCAAGAGATTCTTTATCGTAACCTATATATATAAGAGCTGCCATTATCCATCTATATCTAAAATGAATAGTTTGAATATAAGGATAATTAGGTAAATCTAATTCATGAAGATAACTAGCAATAGTATTGGAAGTACCATTAACTTTAAGATTGTGTTGAATCATCCTTATATCAGAAGCATCTAACTGATAACTAAACGGATTTACGTTGTTTAACTTCATTTGCTGTAAGTCTTACAATTATATACTTTTTAGGTTTACCTATTCTCGCATGATAGAACTTGAAACACTTTAGATAATCAGTACTTTCAGTCCACTGTATAAAGTTTCCTTTAGATACAGATGTATTAGTTTCATAATTAAACTCTCTTGGAATCTTATGACTACTATACATGTCTTTATCTAAGTAATTCTTAATGATAGCTAAGTGTTCAGGATTATCAAACTCAAAGTTACCATAAATTTTTATCTTAGAAAAGTCAATTGGTATACCGTCAGAAAGAGAGAGACGAATTAAAATATCAGGATTATCAACCATTTGTTGTCTGACATCATCAAGATACTTCTCTTCTTCATCTGTTAAAGGATACATAAAATAATAGCTATAAACATTTCTGCTATTACCGAAACTGTTTATAGCTATTCTCTTTAATGGAGCAAATGAATTAAAATCAATTACTCTACGTTCTTCTTGTGCCTTTGGAAATGGCATATATTCTTCTTCTCTACTCATATTCAAATAATGATTCAGTTTGTTCTATAAACGAATTAATAGTTTCTCTTGAATATATACTAACTAACTCTGAGAAATCTTTAGCACCATAACTTCTTGGAATAACAATAGGTATAATACCATATTCTTTTCGTAACCTACTAGCACCACGTACTCCTGTTAAATCACAATCAAAAAAAGAAATAAGTATTCCATTGTCGTTTAGCTTAGATTGAAGCCAGTTATATTCGTAATCTTTGAGAACATAGCTCTCCGAAGTAACATTAATTACTCCTATTTGAGACTCTGACAAATTCCCCCGTAAAGGATAGGAATGTAACCAGTAACTTAATGCTAGATTGTCCTTATATGATTTAGTAATAATAATTATATCATACTTAGGTTTATCAAGATTAAGTATTCCAACAAGACCATTATGATTAGTTATAAACTTGATTTCTCCCTTACTTCTATCTCGAAGAGGAAAATAACATTCGATATTATAAATACCGTTACTATCAAGTCCGGTAACATAAGCATAACAAGGGTCTGATTCCTTATATGTATATTTAGGACTAGGTTGACAATACCTATTAATATACATTTGGTCAACAGGATAGACAAAATGAGTATTAAGCCAATGTAGACTAACTCCCCATTGTCCCCAAATATTCTTATCGTTATTAGTCCAAGTTCTAGTAGCTATTTCAATAATTGGTTTACTAGCTTTGATTTTAGATATTACTTGTTTAAGTAAGATTTCATTTTCTTCATCTACTTCTCCATCATATATTATCTTACGGAAAGTATAAGCTATATGCTTTAATATATAATAGAAATCTGCCTTATTAGCAACATTTATATGACGACCAGTTTTAAAACTTAGTACATAAGCTACTAGGTCGAAACAATCACCAAAGAAAGAACCATTAAAATCACGAGCTTTTAGCTTATGTTTATTATTGAAAGCAAAACCAAATGTTGGATGATTATCAACACGTAAAGGAGAGCAAATAAGTTCATTATTTTCTACACAATTATTAACTACGGATATAGGTATACCCATATATTTAGCCATAATCATTTCTTGACTAACTTTAGATAATATAAACTCTTTTGTTAAGTCTTGTCTTATTCCTCTACGCATAGTATAACTAGATAAAATAAGCCTAGCTTTTACACTAGGCTTATAACATTATTAACGAAATATATTTGGATTACTTAGAATGGAAGTCCACCATTATCTTCTGTTTCAGGAGCAAAAGCAGAACTTTCAGTAGAAACAAATCCACCTGCTACACCACCTGCAAAACCACCCATAGGCATACTCGGATTAACAATTCCTGCACCCATAGGAATACCACCAATACCGGCAGCAATTCCAAGATTAGGAGCTTTTCTTTGTTTAGATTGTACACCTTCCATTGGAGCAATACGTTCTTTAGTAATGTCAAACATAAGACTTGGTTCTTTGAAATGATTGGCATCAATCATGAACTGTTCTTCAAAGATTCCTTGACCTACAATATTTGGGAATACCAAATCGCCTTCTTCTGAACCTTGACCGGAGAAAGCCCAATCACCTTTGTTCTTATAATAACGATTAAGTCTGAACCAGAATTGTCTAGGTTTACCTGTCTTATCGAGTAATGCAGATTTACCATTTTCTCCACCTGTTTCAACAAGTTTAACTACATTGTCAAACAGAACTCCCCAAGCCTTGATAACATCTTCTACTTCAACTGGTTCATACTGACCATTATCGTCATAATCAACATAACCAAGTTCGAGCATTTCAGATTCTTCATCAGTCATTTCACGACCTTTGAATACAACCACATCAAGGAAGTGTTTTATCCAAGCAAAGTCCATATTAATAAACTTCTCTTTAGCACCGCCAGGAATATAGTCAACATTACTTTCATAGGACCAAAATGTCTTACTAGCAACACGAACATCAGCAGGATTAGTATGAAGAGAAGTAGCTTCAATAACAAGCTGTGGAATAGTTTTTCCTGCAAATGCTGGACGCATATTGTTATCTTCCTTCATAGTTACCCAAGCAACACGAGCATGAAGATGTCCAACAAATAACCAAAGATTATTAATAGCATCTTTATGAGAGAATTTCTTACGAGCAGTAGTTCTTGTCTCATTACTAATACCTCTGCGACGCTTTTTAGTTGCAGTAGTTGCAGCATTATTAGCTGATTGATTAACTACTGGTTCTTCTACTTTAGCACTTTCTTCTTTTTGAGTACTCATAAAATTTGTTTTTATAAAGATTAATACTAACAACAACAAGTTGTACAGGCTTGTTGTTTATTGCAAAGTTTCCAAATATAATAATTTTTTAAATCATAGCCAAATAAAAAAGAGCTAAATTCAATTAAGAATTTAGCTCTTTATAATCTAGCTTTTATCTAACCGGAAGAAGTTCTTATTTAGATGATTGACGAGCAATCGGTTCTTCATCGGCTTTGAAAGAAATCTTATAAGCGTTAACTTCAACAGTTTCTTTTTCATCACCAATAACTTTACCAGTTTCAACAGCAACTACGAACGGTTCGTTCAAGTTAACTTCAAATACACGGTTAAACTTCTCTGCTTCGTCACCGAGATTTTCTTTCAATTCCGACCACATTGAAGAATCGGAGAAAGTCAATGGCAAACCAAGACCAGTAAGATTGGAAGAAGTAGAAGTACGAGAACCAGAGTAAGCACGAGTAGTAGGATTGTAGTCATCAATAGTAACTTCTTCTACTGACTTACCAACTTCTTCTGCGATTCTTTCTTTGTTAAGTTCAAATGCAGCCGCTTTCTGTTCAGCAGTCATACGAACACCTGCAAGTTTGATTTCTCCGTTCTTCTCGAACAAAGGTACACCTTTACAGATACCATATTCACCGAAGTTCTGAATAAGAGCAGCACGAGCAGCTTCTGTACCAAACTCAACATTGTTCTCTTCGCACCATGCCATTACTTCGGCATCACGTTCAGCAATAGCTGCATTAATATCAGCAATATTACTAACAAACTGTACGTTATCACCGGGAACAAGACCCATGATACGAGTTACTGCACCTGCCAAGCTAAACTTAGCTTTAGTACTGTTAGCAGTCAATGTAGGTTCGTTACTAGCTTGCATTACTCTCTTACCGCTCTGAACGGCAGACATTCCAAATTGAAGTCCCATAGTTGTAAAAATTTAAATGATTAATAATTATTAATATTAGGCTTAAAGCCTATTGTTATCTTAGTTTTTGTCTTATTTCGTATCTATTGATTAGTAATAGTTAGACTTCTATCACTATCAAATCTCTACAATATCAGCATCACTGATATTCATATTGTTTACTATCTTAGCTTCTGTTGTTTCCATACAACCAAGTATAACATCAGCAGCTATATCACGAGCAGCTAGTGTAAACGCTCTATGTCCAATAAGAGTTCTCATATATTTAGTATATGTATCTTTACTAGCAAGTCCAGCAGTTACAGCGTCACTATAACTAAAATGTCCTATACTAGTAATAACTCTGTTATCTACCACACGAGTAAGTTTATATTCAGTAATATAATCACAAGGAACATTAGGTATTCGGAAGATTGGAACTAATCCTTTAGCTGCAAAATCTTTAGCTTGTTGTTGATTAGCTGCAACTCCGAACTTATTATTTAACTGATATTCCTTATATATAGTACCATTATAATCTTGATAATTTCTAACTGGATAAATACCAATTTCATCATTATCAGAACTAGCATTAAATTCATCAGCTTCTTTCTTGCTTTTGAATCTCCTACAATACTCTGGTATCTTACTATCAATATAAACATTATTACCGTCTGTATATTCATACAGAGCTATATAATCTTTAGTGCATTCCCATGTTATAGCTGCCTTCAATAATAACGCTTTAATTAAGTGAACGTCTAATGTAGTTTTACCATTAATAACTCCTAGGTGTTCAATACAACTAGTAAATGGTAAACCTAGTTCTTTAGCACGACTATATATTGCAAGACCATCTTGAATAGTCTTAATACCGCACTTATCACTAGACATTACTGATTTCAGATACAACTCTAACTTACTCCTATCATCGGGATTGTAAATGTCTAGGGTATTCAGAGCAGAAGCCATAATCATACTATTATTAGTAGGTTTTGCTTTTGGTTCTGTCTTAGCTAGAGTTTTTTCATTCTCTGTCTTTACTTCTTCCATTATTTCAAAGGTCGCTTATTGATTACTCTACAAAGATACTAATTTCTTTTATAACTCCAAAGATTAGCATCTATTATTCTCCTATTATGAAATCATTTTCACTATCTTTAACTATTTCATAGTCCCTGCCTCCTTTCGTTTCTGCTAGCTTCTTTTCTTCGTTCGTACCTTTACAGTATATCTTATATATTATATTAGGTACGGAACTAAAAGATAGATTAGGTATTCGATATTTTAAGTCTCGTATTGAGCTGCAAAGAGGTGAAGTGAAAATCACTATATCCACAACTCCTATAAAGCTCGTATCAATAGAATTATTTGCCGACAGTACTTTCATATAGTCGTCATTAAATAGCTCCAAATTTCGCGTCCTCTGTGCTCTTGCCTGCATGATTACTGGCTGTCCGATTTTAGCTCCCGTCTTATATACTTTAGGTTTACCTCTCTTATCATAAGCCTGTATTCCTTCCATATCGTTATGATAGTTTCCGCAATAGTCATATTGTAGAATACTCATTCCAGTTTGGAATATTTCACCATTAGTCATAATAGATTTACCTTCGTATTTTATATTAGCATTTAGGTACTCTGTTATCTTACCAGCAAACACTCCATTCTTTGAAATAATAAGTATTCTTTTGCCTATATTTTCCTTAACTATATCAAGTATTACATCTAGCTTAACAATATTATCAGTAACTACCTTAGTACGTTCTCTAATAATATTATAAGTTTGAGTAACTCTCTCGACTAAAGCACTAGGATTATATAGTTCATCAATCTTACGACACATTGCATCTGTCATATCCATTTTAGCAGACCAACCATTACTTTCTGCTACTTGTAATCTACAAGTTTCAGCAGCAATATTAAGTCTAGTATTACCAACACGACATTCTTCTAACTTTTCAAAAGTACCAAATATAGTAATACTTTCATTAATATATTGGCTGCATTTATCATAATAGATTCTATCAGCATCAGTTAGAATAACACCCTTTTGGTACTCCTTTATGGGGGAATGAATAGAACGATTAATTAAGTGGGCATAATTAATTTCATATACTTTAGGAGCATACTTATACATAAGTACAGCATTGTCAGCAACACTATCAATAGCATTAGTAGCAAGTAGTTTAAACTTAAAATAGTTACCATTATATTTCTCTGCAATCTTTCTGAACTTCTTTACATTAATAGTAATAAGTACATCTTTATGACTACTAGGACTAGGTTTATACGGAGAACGCTCAACATAATCACGAGTGAGTATAAGACATCGCTTATCAGTTATTAATTGTTTATGAATCTCTTTAAATTCAGAAGTATTATCAAGATAATAATTAATGTTAGCCCTATCTTCCATAGTCTCTGTTATAATAAGAGACGTTAAATCAGGAGTTTTAGCTACCATTTTATCTAACACCATTGTAACAAAGTTCATTACACTTAGTGGTTCGGATAGAATAACACTACCCACGCCTTTGTTAGCAGACCATTTATTAGCAGCTTCATTATAAATATCGGTTACATCGTTCATAATACAAGTTGTTCTTTATAATGTTTAGGATTAACAAGAACATAACTATGATTAAGAGGACTATTTAATAGAATGATATTGCTATCTATTGAAAAGTCAGAACCATAATTATCAGTAAAAGAAATGATTAAATATTCTAATATAGTATTATATCCTATTATCATTCCTTTAACTTTATCCAATATAATCTCTTTTCCAAGATTATTTATACATATCTTTTCTATATCCATTTTATTAATCAAATAATGTATTTCTCATTCCATAATATTTCTTTACTAAACGTTTACCTTTATCTTTATTATTACGACTTTGCTCTATTGGTTCTATAATAGCCATAGCTTCATTATAATAATATAAGTAATTAACATTTAATTCAGATATATCAGTATCATCAACAATATTACATATAGAAACACGTTGACCTGCACATAGAGAACTTTTCTTAACTTGTTCTTCGTTACGCTCATTCCAGCCCATACTCTCGACTTTCATTAATGTTCCCCCCGTAGAGGAGATGTAAAACCTTGTATTCCTCTGCACTACATCTGTTCTTATCTTTCCGTCTACAACATGAGTAAACTCTAGTCTATACTTATGATTAACATTTTGAGTACGACAGAAATCAAGAATAGATTTAGCATTTCTAAGAGTTTCCATAACAGGAGTACCATTAATAAAGTATTCAGTAACACATTTAGCTACAATAGGAGAATTATATCCTTTAGATAAATCCTCTAAGAACATCTTAGGATTCATTCTACCTTTGAACTTACTACTACCTCCCCGTTTAACAGTAAGATAACTATTAACACCTTCAGTTACATATTTTGTATAATATGTAAATTCTAGCTCTAATCCTAGATGTTTCTCCCACCAATGACAAATATCATCGGCAGTTTGTTCTAATTCTCTAGGAACAATAGTTACAATACCATCAGTATTAGCACTTATAACATGAATACCTGCAAGTTCAAGTTTCTCTATTAACATCAATAAGAATAACTGACCATTAATAGTTACTTGATACATTGCTTTCTTGTCACATAAGAATGACTTCTCACTTCCCATTTTACCAAATATACCAGCATTTGCTACAATCTTTAGACAAGCAGCAGCAGTAGCATGTTTATCTCTCTCCATAACATCAAGAGATTTATCTTTGGCTAAATGTTTATGTTCTAGTCGTTCATCAACAATAGTATCGGCTATGCGAAACCATGCTTTAGGAATAAGGTGTTTCTGACATACTTTAAGACTACGTATCATATTAGGATAATAACTTGCAACATCTCTGTCAACAATAATACTATCAGAATTTTCAATATATACAGCCGGAATCTCATTTGAATGTAAACCCCCAGTTGCGATGGTATAGGACGTGCCCATAAAGGTAAATTCCCTGTCAAATTCGCCCTTTTCTCCCTTCAAGGTAAGGGAACGTATGTCTGACAAAATATCGTTCAATTCAGGGGTCGAAAATGCGATTTTATCTGACAAGATTTCGGAAACCAAAATTTTCCTACGTATTGTCTTAGTATCAATAAAGGCTTTAGGATGTAGACCAGTAAACTTACTATATAGTTTAACAATAACTTTATCAGCTATTGTACTTCTACTAGCAGAATACACATCTACCTTATATTCTTCACTAATACGATACCTTAAAAGAACTTCTTCCTGATTCATTCTGATTAGCTCGGCAACAATATATACATCATTGTCATTATAATCAGCCATTTCATTAAGATATTCTTTAGGAATAAATCGCTCAAATACATTACGATAATGAATATTAAGTTCTCTATCAGTCATTCCCTTTGCTTCGGGTAATCTCTCGTGATAATAATGTCTATCTAAATCACCAATAGGTGGCATAGTATACTCTTTTAGATTATACCATTTAATATTAATAGAAGTCTGTTTAAGACTTTTATGATAATGGTCTAGCCTAAATATTTGGAACAAATCTAAATCCCTAAATGCAACGTTATTACGAAGTATAAGAGAAGTAAAATTATCAGTCCAAAGAGTATCATTATTAGAACTACGAATAACTCTCTGTGATGTTTCATATAAGAATGTGATTAACTTACTAGGCTTATCAAATTGATTATAATACATGAGCAATGCACTCAACATTAAGCGGTCGTACTTTTTGTTATTGTAGCCAAAATAATCTGCTTTCTGTTGTAACCAATATAATAAACTGAATAAATCAGTATCATCATCTTCATATAAAACAAAACGTTTCTTAGGTATTGTTTCTAAACGTTGTTTTATCTCTGCAACAGTAAGTTTATCAATAAGAGGAATAGCTTTTCCTTCATTATCAACACAATCACTAAATACTTTGAGATAACTACGTAAATCAACAAATACTACCGAGAAGTAATTTCTAGTTACTTCGACATCGTAACACATAGAGTTCATACTTATACTTTATTTATTGTCCATAACACAAATATAAACGATTTTTACATCTGCTACAAGCTGTATATAATCTACGAAGAGTATTATCTATATCTCCCCACGGATTACCAGTACGCATATCAAATACAATATCATTTATATCTATATACACATCAGCATAAGTACTACCTTGTGCTTTATGGCTAGTAAGAGCAAAACCATAATCTAAATCACGACTGAACTTTATCTTATTAGTAGCTTTATCTAATAGATTAACTAATAATAAGTTTCTTTCCCTAAATTCATAGTATTCTTTCCAACGTTTAGTTCTATTATATTTATCAGCATTAATAGCATTATAAATATAAGATTCACCTAACTTATAATAAAGCATAGCATTATTAAAATCAGAATGGTCTACTACAAATAAAGGTTTAGTTCTATTACCGCCATTAACTTGTATAAAAGTTACATTAAATCCATGAATATTATCTCTATTAGTAAAGTTCTTAATATCATGTATTATGTAATCTTCGGAGTTAACGATAATAGTATCTTTAAAATCATCAATAAAAGTATTATAAGACATTACTAAATCATTCTTAGTTAGAATTGCTTTACCACTATCTTCAATAATATTCTTACGAATTAATTTATTCCAGTCAGATACAGATTTATTAGTATAAGTAACAAGACGACAAGTATCAACATCTCTAGTAAATTCTTCATTATAAAATCCGTCTATTACAAGAGATTGAAACTCAAATGCACCACAAGTATAATATCCTTTAGTTTGAGTAGAATCAAAAGCATACCGATTTCTATTGATAAACTCTAGGAACTTCCAAGTTCTATTATCAATATCTTTTCTTAATATTCTTAATAATTCACTAACAGGATTACTTTCTTCTTGTCTTACAATCTGTCTAAGAGTATAAAACTTAATGTTATCGAAACAACGCGAACGAGTTTCTTTAACAGGCGGTAACTGATAGTTATCACCCATATAAATAAGCATACAGCCAAACTGTTCACACTCTCTTTCTATAAGAGTTTTAAGATTAATACCAATCATAGATGCTTCATCAACAATATATAGCTTATATTGTTTAATCTTCTTTTCAGCCAATGGGTCAAAAGGAGGATTATTAACATCAAAATCAGTAACATCAGTATTAAGTCTTAGACCTAAATCACTAGCCACAGTAGATGTAGCATATCCAGTAGATACACGAAGTACACGAGCAGCTTTATGAGTAGGAGCTGCAAGTCCAATAACAGATTTAGCTAAACCACATCTCTTTATTACTTCACGTATCATATAAGTTTTACCTGTACCAGCAGCACCAATAAGTGCACGTCTATAATCACCTTCAACATAACCTTTTTCTATAAAGGCTACAAGATTCTCATAAGCAATCTTTTGGTCACGAGTAAAACTATTCAAGACACTATCATCTTTCTTAGCATCATCAAACTTTTCAAAATTCATTGCATTTCAATAAAAATTTATCAATATTATCACGACATTTAAGAATATAACCTTTAACTGGTAATCCTATCTTAAATGGAATATAACAACTAGGCATAGTACAATAAACATCAGTACATCTAACAATCTTAGTAGGTCTACCATGACTATCTAACGCACGAGTATATATTGTCTTAAAGCCTTTACATGAGTATGAACGTTCAGATAATGTAATAAGTTCATTAGTACCTTTAGGATTGAACTTATATTCATTGTTATGTAGAACAATAGTACCTACAACAATTTGCATTATTACTTTCTCACGAGGAATCTTCTTTTCCTCATTTACAGCAGATAGTTTAAAACTTAGTCCCATATTACTAAGATTTAACAATTTGATTAGGAAGATATTGTATACAACACGCTCCTTTACGGGGGAATATCTTATATTTATCAGTATTCATAATCCTAGGTAACGGAATAATTTCACAACATCTATCATCATGAACATCTATAATAATGCAATGATAAGCATTAACATCTGCATCATGAGATATAACAGCTTTAAGTCCTTCAAAATATACATCAAACGTACTATCAGGATTAACACATTGTTTTAAATCTACAACCATATTAATTAGCTTTAGTTTTATATATTTCGTATAACTTACTAAATTCATCAGAAGGCATACATACAATAGGAACATTAGTATGCATTTGGTCTTTAGGAACAATACAATTTCTAGCAGTAACAATTCTATCATCTTCAACAAACATTGTTTCAAGAACTAAACAATTACCACCGTCTAGTATTTCCTTACATTTTGGACAAATATAAATATTATCTGTACCAAATACAAGAAGCTCATCGCCACAAACTAGACATTTGCCAGTCGTGACAATGAGCTTACCATTATCTTGTTTAAACTCGTTGAGCTTGGGCATAACTAGGAATACGTCTCCTTTCTTCCATTCTAATAAGTTTAACACTAGTACTTTCAAGTACATTAAGAGTAAAAGCTACTAATTTGTAACTTCTCTCATGCTTTCCGAATTTAATTTTCTTCTTAATCATTACGTTTAGTATTAATTGTTATTTAATAGGAGCATCTGACCGCTCCGCTTCGCTCCGCTTATTCCCCCGTAGAGGAGTTGTGAGTTGTTTAACCTTTTGCTTAATTTCATCTATAATAGCTTTATTCTTATCAATACTATCGTTACTATAAAGATTATAACTATGTGTTTCATCAATATTTCTATTAATATCAAGAACAAATAGATACATACTAATATAAGAAGTATTGTTAAGATTGCAATTAGTATAAAGGTCACTAGAGAGTTTAGTACTATACAACAGACTAAGCTGTATTTTCTGTAACTCTCTAAACAATTTAGTAAATTCTTTCTTATTCATGTCGGTATATTAGTTTTGATTAATAATCATAGAAAAGGAGCAGACGCTTCTGCTCCAAGCTAAATAATTAATATTTATAAAAGTCCTAATTCTATCTCACGACAGTAATTTAAAGTAAGGGTAAAAATTAGATTAAGTTCTGTTCTATCTCACGACAGTAATTAACAACTTGTATTTTTAAACACAAATACTATGTATTTATAGCTGACATTTTACGAAGAGGATTTCCCTTACTTCAACCATTTGGTTAATGTTTCAACTTAGATTAGTCATCATCAGAGCTATTATAAGAAATAGCACGATTCTCACGAACAGCACTATTATAATTCCATAAAACCAATAAATACTATTCTCACGAATAATAGATATTACAATACGACAAATTTAATTTTAGTTTAACTAAAACAGATAAAACAAATTGGCAAATTACTTATTATATATCTTTGTATAATCTACACAATAAAAATCAGGACAATCTTTAAGAAATAATTCACATATTCTACGAGCTTCACCTTTACTATTACCAGAGTAAAGAGTTTTAGCATTACCATTAAAAGACTTTCTTAGCTTATCATTCTTGTCTAGGAATACAAGATGATTTTCAGAACAATAGAATACAGAATAAATCGGAGCTTTACTAGCTTCATATTTAGCAAGAAGTTTATCATAAGATTCTTTAGCACTGTCTCTCATATCACTAATATATTTGATATAAGAAAGCATAATACTATCCCATTGTTCAACAGCTTTAATCTTATCTTCAATAGAATACTCACCGTCAAGAATATCTTCAAGAAGATTATTCAATCCTTTAACATTAAGATTTTCTAAATCTTCAAGAATAGCTTTATTAAATTCTCCTTTAATAAAAGCCTTACGATAATCTTCTTTAATAGAATCAATAAGATTAACATCAGAACCACTAGCTAAAGCACAAGCTAAAATAGCAGATATAATATCTTTCATTATAATAAATTTTTAAATTAGACAATAAAAAACTCTACTAATATTACTCTAGTCTCACGACCTGAATAATCTTAATAGAGTGGAAACCGACATTTATTTAACCCTTTTGTCAGATATTAATTAAATAGAGTACGTATCGGCATTATACTAAACGTAAAATAATAACTGCAACAGCTCCTAAAGCAATAAGAGAAGCAATAACAAAACCAACAGTATTATACTGTCTCTTAGCTTTAAGCTCTTCATAATCTTTGTTAGCTTTATCTAACTTAGATTCGAGAAATTTAATACCGTCTTTAAGAGCTTTATTATTAGCTTCCAATTGATTATTAGCAGCACTTAATTTAGAAGACATACTACGAAGAGCTTTATCTTCATTACAAATATTCTCATACATAACCTTATAATGATTAAGACCAAGCATCAGACTTTTCATTAGATTTACGTAGACGGATAACTTCTGTCTTTAACTCATTGACAGTAGGACGTTTCTTACTAAGAACATCAACTTCTTTCTTTTCATTCATAACTATTAGTATTTAATTAATTAATCTTCAATATGAGTTATATCTAAATCGAGGTCTAAATTATCCTCGCTTAACGTATTGCCAGTATTCCAATTATTAGCCATCTCACAGTCGAGATAGTCTATATCAGCTACTATGCCACAAATGGGAAACTCTACACCTTCGTCATACATAATCGTAAAATTTATAATGCAGGTGCAAGTATAGCAATAAATAATGGAAATACCAAACAATAATGATAATATTTAATAAACATTACTATGAGCTATTTCATATTTGAATTTCTCCACTATATCATAAACAGATATATTAGAACAATTCAATAGAGTATTAATAGTATTAGCAGTATGTTGGTCTTTACAAGTGATATTAAAATTATCATAATTGAACTTACGAACAACATTAGGACTAGCTTTATGAATATAATAAATATCCATAGCAGAGACATTGAAGTCTACAATATCATTTTCGTATTTATCTAATACGTCTTTAAGAGATATATAATATCTACAATCACCAATAGCTCTAGCAGCACTAGCAGTATCTTTAAATCGAATAAAGAAACCAGAATCAATAGAATTACGAATAGTTAGCCATTCAAAATCTAGCTCGTATTTTTTATATGGTTGAACATAAAGTCTCATATCATAAAGTGCTCGTCTAAAAACTCTTAAAGCATGAGTTCTTTCAGCTAGTCTAGAAGTCTTTTCTTCCAATTGTTTATCGAGCTTATCAATATCTTCTTTAGAACGACTTAATTGAGTATTGAGTTCCTCATTAACTTTAACAGTAGCATTAAGAGTATCTTCGATATTCTCTAACTTAATAAGACTATTAGTTTTCTCTTCAATAATCTTATCCTTCTTTACAATAATATCTTTATATTCATTTTCTTGCTCTTCGATTTGATTACGTAATTCGGTAATTCTATTACCGCTATTAGTAAGTTGTCCTTCAAGAAACTTAATACGTTCAGTTAACTCATTATTATTAGATTTAAGAGATTCAATCTCATCACAATCTTTAATAGTATAAGTATTGCCTAAATTAGCAATCTCACAAATAGAAGCAAGTGATTGAAAATCTAAATCAATAATACAACCGCTTTCTTCAACAATAACAACTCCATTAGTATGAGATACAAGAGTTAGATGCTTTTATCAATTACAATAGCTTTCATAAATACAAGTATTAATTATTAAGAATTTAATTTTAAAAGTAGAATCTATACTATAATAGTATAGTACTATATAGTAGACGAATAAAACTAATAACTATTATATAAGTTATTATAGTTTGAACTAAAGAACGAATGATAATAACCTTCTTATAAGAAAGGTAATTAAACATTAAATAACACAGGCATATAACTATCCCAATTAAAGATAGAAATATATGGAACTGATAATCTGTCATGGTGAAGCAATATCAAATAATATTAAGAATATACATAAAGTAGACGCAACTATTATTAAAGCGAATAACATAGTAAGAAGAGTAATCTTAGTGTTAATAAGAAACTCACTGCATTTAATAAGTGCGATAATAAATAGTAATATTAAGATAGTAATATCGTAGTTAGACATAATAGTATAAGTTAATAAGTGGATAAGATAGAGAGCAAAAGAAGTACAGTAATGTCACTCCTTTATGGGGGAGAAAAGCGAGCTTTGCGAGCGGGACAACTCAAGCTACACAACAATACAATTATTAATAATAGTATTACTAATAGTACTATTCCCGTTATCAGTTGTAATACATAGTATTGTTATTATCGGAATCGTCCGAACTACTATTGTCAAAGACAATGGTAGTGACGCTCTAACAATAACAACTGCAATAACCAATAATAATATAATAGTAAGGACTAAGGATTAAGACTATAATAATAACTATTGGTACAATAATAGTGTGGACTAATATAAAAACCTAACTATTAGTACTATTAGTACAATAATAGGTCTATCATATTGACAATAATATCTTCAACTCTAAGACTATTAGAACAAAGTTCTAATTGGATTAGACAATTAACAACCAACAACTAGTAATAGTACTATTATATAAATATAATTAAAATCATAACTATCAATATAATAGCAACAATAATAGAACTAGTACTATGACTATGATAGTATCTAATAGTAGGATTATAAGATAGGATTAAAATCCTAAGGACTACTACGATAGTAGTAGGAACTTAGAAACAACAACAACCAACAGTAACAATAGACAATATAATATCTAAGTAATAGTAAGGACTATTATAGGGACTATTATAGTGGAAATATGATGATTAGGATTCAAATCCTAACTTCATAAACGAAATGGTTTAAGTAGTAGTTGTAACTCCATAAACGAAATGGTTTAAGTAGTGGTCCTAACATTGCAGGTAGGAGAGGGAATAGTCCTACTACTTAACCAACTCATCTCTCTTATCTAACATCTTCTATCTATTCTCACTCCACTAGTATTATCTCACTC
>ENA-UOJD01000166-UOJD01000166.1-human-gut-metagenome-genome-assembly--contig:-P48-NODE-166-length-103108-cov-26.726539_pt1 | contig 103108 bp, 105 predicted proteins | sample MGYA00242342_ERZ723889 | MGnify/ENA metagenome assembly ERZ723889 | reverse complement strand
GTATAGGAGTCGGACTTGTGGGAAGTATTCTGACGACAAGGAAGCATTTGAGAGTCTGATACTAATTTTGTTATGTGGGGTTAACAAGGAGTAGTAGGATTATGAAGAAGAAATATGATAATTGTCGCAAAATAAAAAGATCGACATTGTTAGTGTTGGGCTGTCTGGCAATGGGGGGCGCGATGCTGCTTCAGACAGGTGACAGCACTGTCAATGCGATGACCAAGGAAGAGGCTGAACAGCAGAAAGAGGAAGCCAAGGAGAATGAGAAGAATGCCAAGGATATACTGAACGCCATGGAGGAACAGCAGAATGAGCTTGTTCAGGAGGTGGCTGATCTTGATGCTCAGGCGACAGCTGTACAGACGGAGATCACAAAGAAACAGGATGAGGCGGATGAAATTGAGGCGGGCATAAAAGATACCAAGAAACATTTGAAAGAAGCCCAGGAAGCCCAGGATAAGCAGTATGAGGCTATGAAACAAAGGATACAGTACCTTTATGAGGAAGGTGATGAAGAAATTGTGGATGCCTTTATAACATCTGTATCATTTACAGATCTTCTAAACAAGTCGGAGTACATTGATCAAATATCGGACTATGATCAGAAGCAGCTGGCAAAATTGATAAAGAGTAAGGATGATATTGCGCAGTATGAGAAAGATCTGGAGGCGGATCTCAGACAGGTTGAGTCTATCAAGACTGACTTGGAAAATGATAACGACCAGCTTCAGGCGTTGATAGATAAAAAACAGCAGGATATAAATAAATATTCTGATGATATTGATGCCCAGAAATCTCTCATGGCGAAATTTACCGCACAGAGGGAAGAGGCTGAGAGACGTATAGCTGAGATAGCAAGGCAGGAGATGATTCGTGCCAGGGCAAATGGCGGTGGAGTCTACACTCCGGATGGAAAAGTTTATGACACATCAAAGTATGCGGGCAAATTTATGTGGCCGGTATCGACAGGTGGAGTTATAACAGATGAGTTCGGTTACAGAGATGCGCCGACAGCTGGAGCGAGTACATATCATCAGGGACTTGATATCGGATGCGATTACGGAACAGATATAGTTGCAGCTGAAGCAGGAACTGTTGTCATGGCGTGCTACAACGGTGGCGGTGGAAATATGGTCATGATAAGTCACGGTGATGGAATATGTACTGTGTATATGCACAATTCACAGTTGTGTGTTAATGTGGGAGAGAAAGTCGTTAAAGGACAGGTCATAGCAAAGGCGGGAAGCACGGGAGTTTCAACCGGTCCGCATTGCCATTTTGGTGTATCCATAGATGGCACGTATGTAAACCCACATGATTTTCTAGACCGGTGATAATAAGACCAGATTGGAGATGTAAGCGATGAGAAAGACGATCAAAAAGGCGGTAGTGACGGTCGTACTTGCAAGTACGGTGATAGGACTTACGGGTTGCGGTTCATCCGGTGTATTCAGCAGTTCACTGAATGGTGGGAAAAGTTCCAGTAAGGTCACATATGATGGTAACCTGATAGATGCGGATGTCCTGAGTAAGACATCAAAGATCGAGACTATCATAGATAATTATTATTACAATGATGTCGACGATGATGCGGTCAAGGAGGGTATATACAAGGGAATTATGGAATCTCTGGATGATCCATATGCTGAGTATTACACCAAAGAGGAGTATGCCAAACTGCAGGAGGATGACTCGGGAGAGTATGCAGGAATAGGTGTCACAGTCAGCAAGGATGAGGATACCGGATATGTGAGAGCTGTCAATATTCTGGAGGGAGCACCTGCAGAAAAAGTTGACATACAACCGAATGATGTTATCGTCAAGATCGATGATTACGATATATTGACGGATGACGATCTGGATTATCTCGTGTCACTCATAAGAGGTGAGGCCGGTACAGATGTCACACTCAAACTGTATAGAGAGAGCGACAAATCATACCATGATGTGACAATCACAAGAGAGATTGTGGAATACAGCACAGTCTCCTCATTTATGATAGATGACAAAATAGGATATGTGAGGATCACACAGTTTATAGACAACACTGATGAGTTGTTCGAGAAAGCAGTGGAGAAACTCAAAAAAGAGGGTATGCAGGCATTGATGATAGATGTCAGAAGTGATCCGGGCGGAATGCTTACATCGGTTGTCAGCATTTGTGATTACCTTCTGCCGGAGGGAACTATAGTTTCCATTAAGGATAAGAACGGCAAGGTTGAAGAGGAATACAAGTCTACAGATGAGCAGTCATTGGATATGCCTATGGTTGTCCTGACAAATGAATACAGTGCCAGTGCATCAGAGATACTGACGTCAGCACTGAAGGAATTCAAGGTGGCTACAGTTGTCGGAACAAACACCTACGGCAAGGGAATCGTTCAGAGCGTTATACCTCTTGGTGATGGTACTGCCATTAAGCTCACTACACAGAAATATTTTACCCACGATGGAAATGACATTCATAAGAAGGGCGTTGCCCCTGATATCGAGGTCGAACTGCCGGATGATTACACTTACAAGGATTTCCAGGGCAAGAATGACAGCCAGTACCAGAAGGGCATTGAAGTGCTTAAGGAAAAGCTTGGTAAGTAGAAATGGCTTGGCTTACAGTTTTATGCGTGAACAATAGAATTCTATAATAACCAGTTGGATGACGTCGAATGATATAAAGATGAATACAATATATCGTGCAGAAATAGGAAAAGGCGAATCATATATAAAGATGTATATAATATATCAGATAGAATGAGGAAATGCTGTGATATATATAGAATTTGCATAAATATTAAAAACAACATAATTTTTGGACAATATGCAGCACAAAAGTGCTGCATATTGTGTTATACTAGGAAATGTTCAGAAATCTGTTATAGGTAAATAAAAGGCAACAAAGGAGATATACATGGATAAGGAACTGATTATCGTATTGGACTTTGGCGGACAGTACAACCAGCTGATCGCCAGACGTGTAAGAGAGTGTAATGTATATGCCGAAGTACATCCGTACACATTGCCGCTGGAGAAGATCAAGGAGATGAATCCTAGGGGAATCATCTTTACCGGCGGACCAAACAGCGTATACAAGGACGATTCACCTAGCTGCAGCAAGGAGATATTTGAACTGGGTATTCCTATTCTCGGAATATGTTATGGTTCACAGCTCATGGCGCATCTGCTGGGCGGCAAGGTCAGCACGGCCCCTGTCAGCGAGTATGGAAGAACAGAGGTTGAGGTTGACAAGACATCCAAGCTGTTTGCAGATGTGAATGACAAGACCATCTGCTGGATGAGTCACACAGACTATATTGCAGAGGTACCAGAGGGCTTCAAGAAGACAGCTTACACTCCTGTATGCCCAGTGGCAGCCATGGAGAATGCTGAGAAGAAGCTATATGCGACTCAGTTCCACCCAGAGGTTATGCACACCGAGGAAGGCATGAAGATGCTTCGAGCATTTGTCATGGATGTATGCCAGTGTGCAGGCGACTGGAAGATGGATTCATTTGTAAAAGATACAATAGAGAGCCTGCGTGCCAAGATAGGCGATGGCAAGGTGCTGTGCGCCCTGTCAGGTGGTGTGGACTCATCAGTGGCTGCAGTTCTCCTGTCTAAGGCGATAGGCAAGCAGCTCACATGTGTGTTCGTAGACCACGGTCTTCTTCGTAAGAACGAGGGCGACGAAGTTGAGGCGGTATTTGGACCGGACGGTCCATACGACCTGAACTTCATCAGAGTGAATGCTCAGGATAGATTCTACAGCAAGCTTGCCGGAGTAACCGAGCCTGAGGCAAAGAGAAAGATAATAGGCGAGGAGTTCATCCGTGTATTCGAGGAGGAGGCCAAGAAGATTGGTGCCGTTGACTTCCTTGTACAGGGAACCATATATCCTGACGTCATCGAGTCAGGCCTTGACAAGTCGGCAGTCATCAAGTCCCACCACAATGTAGGCGGACTTCCTGACTATGTAGATTTCAAAGAGATCGTAGAGCCACTTCGACTCCTTTTCAAGGACGAGGTCCGCAAGGCCGGCCTTGAGCTTGGAATCCCAGAGTACCTGGTATTCCGTCAGCCATTCCCAGGCCCAGGCCTTGGAATCAGAATCATCGGAGAGGTCACAGCTGAGAAGGTCAAGATCGTTCAGGATGCCGATGCCATCTACCGCGAGGAGATCGCAAAGGCAGGTCTCGACAGAAGCCTCGGTCAGTACTTCGCAGCCCTGACCAACATGCGTTCAGTTGGCTGTATGGGAGATTTCAGAACCTACGATTACGCCGTAGCACTCCGTGCTGTAAATACAACAGACTTCATGACAGCAGATTGTTCAGAGATACCATTTGAGGTGCTTCAGAAGGTAATGAACAGGATTATCAATGAGGTTAAGGGTGTTAATAGAGTAATGTATGATCTGACCAGTAAACCACCTGGAACGATTGAGTTTGAATAACTTTCAAAAGCTCGCAAAGCCTAGTAAAATGGGCATTTGCGAGCTTTTTTTTTGCTTTGTGGTACTAAAATTGTACTATAATGAGCAGTGTTATTTTCTGCTCAAAGTATTCATTGGGAAAAATCTAGAGACCGTTTCAAGTCTACATGAAACTTGAAATGGTCTCAGTTCGAATTATGTAGTGAAAAGTTCACGAACATTTTTAACAGAAATGGAGCTGCAATTGCTATTCCCCATACGCCAAAGGAAATTATGGCAAAATATAGTACATTTTGCCAGCGTTCGTGATTACGACGCTTATAATTTTTATCCATTGATATCAGCTTTTCTTGGGTGCTCATGTCATTGGACGAGTTAATTAACATTGCTTTTATTATGTATTTTTCTTTAGATGTATTTTCAGCATCAGAGATAGCTTCATATGCTTTTTTGTATATATTTTCGATGCTGTTGCCCGTTAAGGTACTTTCTTCGTTTATTATTTGGATATAATTATTTTCATCCATGTGATACCTCCTGATTAATAATATTTGAATTGACAAGTCATATTTTAAGACTTATTCTTGTAAATGTGAATATTGACAATGATATATAAATGATATAAATATCGGAATAGAAAGGGGAAAATATATTATGAATAATATAGAATATAATAAAGCACAATGTTGGTGCAGTCGACTTCACAAATTGATGAAAGAAAAAAATTATACTCAAAAAAGCTTTTTAAAGGAATATAAGGAAAAATATGGAGGTGGAACGCAGGCAAATATAAGTAGATGGTTACGAGTAGGGAGTAAAATTGAAAATGGAAAGACTATAGGTTTTCCTTCATATGAAACAATGTCAAATTTGGCAGACTTTTTTGGAGTATCAATAGGATATCTTGTGGGAGAGACAGATTATGAATCATTTGAAATGGAAAAAGTGTGTAAATTTTTAGGACTTGACGAAGAAACGGTAAAAGCTATAAAAGGAATAACTTCTGGTGAAAATATGGGCATTTTAGCAGAATGCATGCTCACTGAATATAAATCAGTAATTCACTATATTTTAACAGCAAGTAGTTTTCCTGTTTTTGTTAAAGAGGTCAGAGAATATGCAGAAAATGTCTATAGATTGAAGCACCCGATGAAATATATGGATATAGTTTCTGCAAAAATGAGAAAAGATATATTTGATTTGGCTTTTCAATGTATAGATTATCAATGCATGTCAGATGAGGAATATGGGAGAATAGATGATTTTGAGGAAAACAGTGTAGAGCCTACAGAAGAACTATTAGAGGCAATTCGTATATTGAAAGATGCACAAGATAAAGATTATGATCAAAAATGTCATATAGAACAAATGGTTAAACTTTCTGGGTATGAACTTCAGAAAATATATTTTGAAATTATTAAAGAATTAACCAAGGAAGAACATTTGCCAGATATGGTAATCCCTATGTATGTTGAAAAAGACTTAATAAATAAAAGTTAAAATAAAAAATAGCCTTCTGTTTGTGAAAATTTAGCGAGAGTTTCTTATCTTAATTTATTAGAGATTTATAAATGATATATGCTTAAAAAGTATTTTGACATCATAAAAAAATATATTTATAATATAAAAATAAATAGTAAGCAGGAGGATTGGTACATGACAATATCAGAACAAATAAAAGTATTGTGTGTGAGATGTGGTGTAAGTGAAGCTGAATTGGCAAGGCGGCTGGGAAAATCACCACAAAGTTTTAATTCGAAAATGAAAAGAGAAAGTTTTACAGTAGAAGATTTAGATAATATTGCAGATGTATTGGGTGTCGAATTTAACAGAGAATTTATATTAGCAAATGGAGATAAAGTTTGATGAAGAATATTGTAAAAGAATTTAAACTTGGAGAATTATTTTGTGGTCCTGGCGGATTGGCACTGGGAGCAACGACAGCGAAGATTGAAGATTCAGATTATAAGATTATTCATAAATGGGCAAATGATTATGATAAAGACACATGTAATACATATATGAGAAATATCTGCCCAGATGATGGAGAGAGTGTTATTTGTGGAGATGTAAGAAAACTTGATATTGACAGTCTCGGAGATATAGATGCATTGGCTTTTGGATTCCCATGCAATGATTTTTCTGTTGTAGGTGAGCAAAAGGGATTTGATGGTGTATATGGTCCGTTATACACATATGGAGTAAAGGTATTAAAGAAATATAAGCCGTTGTGGTTTTTGGCAGAAAACGTTGGTGGATTAAAGAGTGCTAATGATGGAAAGGCATTTCAGAAGATACAGGAAGATTTGAAGAATGCTGGATATAGAATATATCCTAATTTATATAAATTTGAGGAATATGGGGTGCCGCAGGCAAGACATAGGGTAATAATTGTTGGTATTAGAGAGGAGCTGCCATATGAATTTAAAATACCTAGTCCAAAACCATATAAAAATGTTGATGTTACTTGTAAGAATGCAATAGAGAATCCTCCAATCGGAAAAGAAGCTTATAATAACGAGTTAACAAAGCAATCCGAAATAGTTGTAAAGCGATTGAAATATATTAAACCAGGAGAAAATGCGTTTACTGCGGATTTGCCAGAAGAATTGCAGCTTAAAGTGAAAGGGGCAAAGATAAGTCAAATTTATAAGAGGTTAGATCCAGATAAACCAGCATATACAGTAACTGGTTCAGGCGGTGGTGGAACGCATATGTATCATTATTCGGAGCCAAGGGCATTGACTAATAGAGAGAGAGCAAGATTACAGACATTTCCGGATAATTATATTTTTGAGGGGTCTAAAGAGTCTGTTAGAAAACAAATCGGTATGGCGGTACCTGCAAAAGGAGCTAAAATCATCTTTGAAGCTATTTTAAGAACATTTGCGGGAATTGACTACGAAAGTGTAGAACCAAGTATAAAGGAGTAAGGTATGTATACTGATAATTTTGAAGAAGAAATATTATTTACACCAGCCAGAAAAGATGGTGAAGCATGTAATCATTTGAAAATTGTTACAGCATTTACCGATGTTGAGAGAATATCAAGTCACTTGATAAAACTATTTGATGGCAGGAATAAAGAATATGTGTCTGGAATAAAGGTGGACATTATACTTGGAATGACAAAGGGTACGGGTCTGACACAAAAGAAACATGACAAGATATGTTCATTGATAAAAAGATTGAATAGTGTAACTGGAATGCCTCAGATATCATGCAATTATATTGTGGAAGGTAAACAGGTACATTCGAAGGTGTATGTATGGTGCAGGGGGCGAAAGGCAATAGAAGCTTTTAATGGTTCAGCTAATTATACCATGAATGCATTTTTTGCAAGAAGAGAATGCATGGATGTATGTAATCCTAAAGAGGCAAACCATTATTTCAACAGTCTATTACCTGATACGATAAATTGCTTTGATGGGCAGATAAAAGATAAGGTTTCATTTTCTAGCAAGAAAAATGTGGAAGATGATGTTGCGGATACTAATTTGGAAAATTTATCTTGGGAGAATTATCAGACTATTGAGCCGGTAGATACATTAGAAGTTTCTTTACTGAAAGCTGATGGTAGCGATACTGGATATGGTTCTGGCGTAAATTGGGGAATACGTAAAAATGGCTATAAGAGAAACAGAAACCAGGCGTATATTCCATATAATGTGTCAGATCATAAAGATGGATTTTTTCCAGATGTAAATGCTGATGGAACGTATACAGTGTTTAAGGTTGTAACAAAGGAATATGATGCTTTTTATATGAGACAGGCACAAGCAAAGGGAAAGGCATTAGAAACTCCAGAAAGTAATGCGATAATAGGAGAATGGATAAGGCATAAACTTGGAGTGCCGGATGGTACATATATTACGAAACAAATGTTAGATCAATATGGAAAAACAAAGGTTTTGTTTAAAAAGTATGAAGATGGCATATATACTTTGGAGTACTAATTCTGGCATTAAGGAGAGAACAATATGGAGCAGAAGATCAATATCAATAATTTAGACGATTTGCAAAAACAGGCGTTAGTCTGCATGTATTATGCTATGCTTCCTAAAACAGACGCAAGATATAAGCAGAGAATGCATGATTGGGAAGTGTTAGAAAAGAGATTTGGAACAAAGAAAACAACATATAAACATGCAAAGGATGCTTTTGATTTTTATTTTCCTAACAATGGAAGAAAAGGCTGGAGTGATGATAGAGATTTAAAAAGACGAGGACATGCATATCAGGAAGTGTTTGAGCTGTATAAGGATTATTCTGCAGACCAATTGGAAAAAGCTGTAGCGGAGATTATTCATGGATATGAGAATGAAGAGCCAACATTTGTATCTATGAAATGTGGTTTTCCAGATACAGTACATAACATTCTCAATGGCAACAAAGATATAACAGTTGATGGCGTTTATACTCTGAAAGAGGAATTGAATATTGGAAAGCATGTATTTGTTACATTGGGAGGAGACACAGGAAAATCAGAGGTTGATTGGGTTCCAGGGTTTATAGGAGTAGCACATGTAATTAGAGAACCTTATGATTTTGGATATAATGGTAAGGAAAAATACTTTAAGTTTGATATAGAAGTTGACTGTGTTTTTGAAAAGCCATTTAAAAGGGAAGATTTTTTAAGTTATAGAGACGCATACGATGCTCCATATATAGGACCAGAGTTATCAAGAGATCCGTCACAGGCATTAAGTACTTTGGATATGATAAAGGCTGTTGCTGTTATACGTGCAGTACTTGATGAATTCCCAGAAATGCTTGAAAAATTTAAAGGGATTTTTGACAGAGAGTTTATGGACAGGGTGCTTGGAGCAGTTACTGTAATGATACCAACATCTGTAAAATTTGGAGAAAGCAAAGAGGATGCAGTAAATTCTATTCAGGAAGAAATGAGCATAGAGAATGACGGCTCTGAGGAGGAAGAAATGGAATCTAAGCCATATATTGAACCTGATTATTATACAGGGTGTTTACGCAAAAACAAGGATACGGGGAGTGTATATGCACACAATAGAATTGTATTTGGAGCACCAGGAACAGGAAAGAGTTTTAAGCTGAATGATGAGCAGAAGGATCTCATTTCAGAAGGTGGAGAGTACGAAAGAGTTACATTCCATCCAGATTATTCATATGCTAATTTTGTTGGAACATATAAGCCAGTACCTACAAAAAGTGGAATATCATATGAGTATGTTCCTGGACCATTTATGCGGACATATGTAAAGGCAATAGAAAATGGACAGTCGGAGAATAAGGAAGATGTAAAACCATTTCTGCTTCTTATAGAGGAAATTAATAGAGCAAATGTTGCATCTGTATTTGGAGAGGTATTTCAGCTTTTAGATCGCGACGATAGAAATGCAAGCCAATATCCAGTTAAACCTTCTGAAGATATAAAGGCATATTTGGCAAAAGAACTTGGTGGAAGGCCAGAGCAGTATGATGAAATAAAGATACCAGATAATATGTATATCTGGTCAACTATGAATAGTGCTGATCAGGGCGTATTTCCAATGGATACAGCATTTAAAAGAAGATGGAACTTTGAATATATAGGTATTAACCATAAGGAAGAAAAGATTAAAGATACATATTTAGTGTGTGATAAAGCACAGGTGCCATACAGAGTTGACTGGAATGAGCTTAGGAAGGCTATAAATACAACACTTGCTTCTAGAGATTATAAGATAAATGAAGACAAGCTTATGGGACCATTTTTTGTATCTAAAAGCATTTTAGAGAATGAAGATGCGTTTAGAGAAACTTTTAAGAGTAAAATTATTATGTACTTATTTGAAGATGCAGCAAAGCAGAGAAGGCATATGTTGTTTGGAGGCTGTGATGAGGATATAAGAAACCAATATTCAACGATTTGCGAGGAATTTGATAAAAGAGGCATAGATATTTTCTGTAAAGAAATCCGAGACAAAATCAAGAAAGAATACTTGAGTGAATTAGAATGAGAAGGGAATGTTACTGGATGATTTCTAAATATGTCAAAGAGCAGAAGCGGTATACTCAAGATGAACTTAGAAAAATATTTGAATGCACTGCTGATGAAACAGTGCAGATTATAAGAAAGTTAAAAGAGTATGGAATTGTTAAAAATGTAAAAAAAAGTGATAGGCAAAGTATGCTCTCTGACTTAGTTGAGGAAGATATCAGAGTAACAGATATCGAAAGTGGAGAGCGGGAATTATATTATGTGTTTTCATTTGTTGGAGTAATTGTTGTATATGGACGGGTATTAAAGTGTTATCCTAAATATATTAATTCTTGTGGTAGTCCAGTAGCGCAGATGAAGCAGATTATGCGTGTTTTGGAAAAATATAATTCAAAAGAGCAGGTAATAAAACTATATAATGAAAGTGATGATGGAGGATCGTTTAACTTATTGGCAGTAATGCTGTATTTGCTGCAGGATTATTATGATAATGGAATATATGCTAATGACGTTGATATTGTTGAGACTAATGGCACAGGAGAAATACTGTGGGACAGAACAATCAATGAAACATTTTCATATATATCAAATAACAGGCCATATTATACTGAATTACAGACAAAAAAGCGGACTTCAGATGAATATGATTTTATTAGACGCTTACATGCATGTGTATTGACTAAATTTTCAAAGGAACTTGAAGAATCCGATCTGCCAGAGTTATTTAATATTGTGACAGTAGAGCTGTCAGAAGAACAACTGGAAGATTTGGGAGATGAAGATTATATTTTATATAGGATACAAAATGAACTTAATGTGCAGTACAACACAAGAAAACAACTGGTGTTGAAGGCAATGTATGCGTATATAGCACAAAAAGCAAGCTTTAATAACATTGATAGTTTTAGCATATATGGTACCAACAGCTTTAACTTAGTATGGGAAAAAGTGTGTGCACAGAATTTTGGAAATGTTTTAAATGTAAAATTATCAGAGCTGCCACTTGGAGTCTGTGATGATTATAAAGAAAGTAAAGATAGTACTTTAATAGAAATAATTGACAGACCAGTATGGCATAAGACTTCAGATAATATTAGTGATGGAAAGTCAGATACACTAAGACCAGATTTGATTAGTATTTATGAGTGTGGTGATAGTGGAGAATACTGTTTTGGCATATATGATGCAAAGTATTATAACATTAATTTTCATAAGAATGCGTCAGAATACAAAGTTATAGGACAGCCTGGAGTGGCAGATGTTACAAAGCAGTATTTATATCAGCTTGCCTACGATGATTTTATAGCAAAGCAAGGATACAAATATGTGCAGAATATGTTTTTTTGTCCTGATGAATCTGGAGATAAAGAATATGGATGGGTGCAGATGGATATGCTTCATCAAATCGGAGATAAAAAACTAGAGAATGTAGCAGTTGTAAAGCTTTGTGCATCAGAAATGTATTCTTTATATTTGGCAGATCATATAGTAAATGAAAATGAGATGGACAAATATATTCCAGTAATTGGACGACATGAAGTAGATAGTCAAAACTTTGCAAATAGGATGATGGCATATCTTACGAGAATCACGACTGCTAGTAAATTAGCTGAAAAGAAACTTGAAATGAAATCAGATAGAGGCAGGCTTATATATCCCAAACAGATAAAAAGAGAATTGGGTGCAAAAATTATATATGATGCTATATGCCCCGTTGCAAGTAATGCTTTTTATGGATTTAATCCATATGAAAAAGAGGATCATGAAAGTATGGTGGCAGAGGATATGGGAGATTCTTATAATCGTTGCAGTCAGATTGCGGATGCCTCTATTGAGATAGAAGAAATTATAAAAGATTTATCAGAAGCGGAGCTGAGGGATGAAAAAGTGCTTAAAGTAGTACTTAAAAAATGCATTGAAAGTAAATCAGATATTAAATCTATGGCGAATGGAAAGTCGCTTGATATGCTGACAGATAAAATAATGGAGCTTGTTAAAGATGTGTATTTATAGCGAGCAGTTATAAGTATAAATGCTAGACAAGAAGCAAAGGAGAAAAGAACTGGAAAAGTTGATGAAAAACAGATTGTTGAGGTGATTTTGTGGCAGACGATTTAACAAAAGAACAGCGGCATAAAAACATGAAAAATATTCATGGGAAGGATACCAAAATAGAAGTTATATTAAGAAAGGCTTTATGGAACAAAGGGTATCGGTATCGCAAGAATTATAAAATACTTCCGGGAAGTCCAGATATCGTGCTGACAAAGTATAAGATAGCTATTTTTTGTGATGGAGAATTCTTTCATGGAAAAGATTGGGATACTTTAAAACAGAGACTTGAAAAGAGTAACAATAGTGAGTACTGGATTAGCAAGATATCCCGTAACAAAGAGCGGGATGATGAGATAAATAAGAAATTGAACTTTGAGGGCTGGACTGTAATCCGGTTCTGGGGTGAAGATATAAAGAAACATACAGATGAGTGTGTGAAGGTTGTGGAAGAGACAATTTTTGATAATATAGAATTTGAAGAGTAGAGAAAGAAAAATTGTAGGTTTATAAATGCTTTAGGAAGCGTAGATAGTGAAAGCTTTTTACAGTATTGTTTTTACAATAAACTAAGAATTATTAACGAGGAATGAAGATGATAACTTAGATACTTGTCAAAAAAGTTATGGGATTGGTTGGAAACGTGTATATGTAAATTACAATGAATGCTTTATTGTTAAGAATGTAGCTTATTAGTTACTTGAATAAGTAAATTAATTGAATCTAAGAAAGAACGAGAAAGTGATGAGATTGAAATGAATAAGAAGTGCCAAATATTTACTCCAGATGGATATGTAAAAAAATTATTAGATTGTGTACAATATTGTGAAAATATATATGATAAGAATATCTTGGAAAATTCATGTGGAGATGGAAATATTTTGGCAGTAATTGTTGAACGATATATTGATGACGCAAGAGCACATGGGTTATCAGATCAAGATATAAGAAAAGGCTTATCAAAGTATATTTGCGGGGTGGAGATCGATCCGGAACAGTATAAGAAGTGTCTTCAAAAATTGAATTCGTTAGTTAAAGAAAAAGGGATAAGCAATGTCAATTGGAATATAGTGAATCAAGATTATTTAAAATGGGAATTTGATAGAAAATTTGATTTTATTGTAGGTAATCCACCTTATATAACATATCAAGAATTAGATGAGGAAAATAGGAGTTATGTAAGAAAAAAATTTATAACATGTGAAAAAGGAAAATTTGACTATTGTTATGCATTTATTGAAAAAAGTGTAGAATGTTTGAATAATAAAGGCAAAATGTCTTATTTAATTCCAAGTAGCATATTTAAAACAGTATTCGGAGAAAAACTTCGTTCTTATATTAAGCCATATTTACAAGAAATATATGATTATACACAAGATAAAATGTTTGATGATGCATTAGTAAAATCGGCAATAATTGTTATTGATAAATGTATAATTCATAATGAAATGATTTATCATGACATGGCAAATGAAGAAGAAATTTGTATCAAAATTGAAAACTTAACTAATAAATGGTTTTTTACAAAGAATAATGTACCTGGAACAAGACGCTTTGGAGACTTTTTTCAAGTTGCACATGTAGTTGCAACTTTGTTAAATGAAGCGTATGTTTTAAAAGAAGAAAATTATCAAGAAATGAATGGGTTTTATTGTTGTAATGGGAAAAATATAGAAAAGGAAGTTGTCAGAGAGACTGCAACACCCCGTTCATTACGATATAAAAGGAAAGAAAAAATTATTTTTCCATATGATTATAAAAATGGAAAATTAATTAGATATTCAGCACAACAGTTTTTATCACTTTTTCCTGGGACAGTTAACTACTTAAATGATTTTAGAGAACAGTTGGATGAAAGAGAAAGTGACAAAAATGCTTTATGGTTTGAATATGGTCGTTCTCAGGCATTAGCAGGATTGAATAAACGAAAGTTATTGATTTCTACAGTTATTACTGAAAGAGTAGCAGTTTATATATTAAAGAAAAAATGTATACCATATGCGGGAATGTATATTGTGCCAAAAGCTGATAATAAAACTTATAAATTAGAAGATGCCAAAGAAATTTTGGAAAGTGATGAATTTATGAAATATGTTCAAGATGTAGGTATTCATATAAGTGGGACTTCTTTGAGAATTACATCAAAAGATATTGAAGAATTTAAATTTTAAGGGAGGTAACATGAATGGAAGAATTAAAATATGTCATAGAAGACAGTACAATAGCTGAATTGTTGGGAGTTCAGAATTTTTCTACAGATGAAGCTGCAATTCTTGAGTTAGTGAAAAATGCATATGATGCTAATGCATTGAATTTGAAAATTACATTTGAAAATGATATGCTCCGATTTGAAGATAATGGAATTGGTATGAATGCGTGCGATATAAAAGAACATTGGATGCATATTGGTAAAAGTAGCAAAGAATATGAAATAATAGATCAAAATAATAAAAAAAGAATCCAAGCAGGATCTAAAGGTGTTGGAAGATTTGCGTTATCGAGGCTAGGGTATAGTGTATACTTAAAATCAAAAAGGTTAGATTCAGTTGGCGTAATTTGGAAAACGGATTGGAATACGTCTGTTTTAGATGAGAGCAATGATATTCACAATAATGGAACAGATATAAAAATAATAGGTCTAAGGGAAAAGTGGAATAAAAAACGCATAGAAAATTTAAATAAGTATCTAGAGAGAACTTATCATGATACATCTATGGAGATAAGAATTATTTCGGATAATTATGATGAAATTGTAGGGGAACATTTTCCTAAAGCAAAGGTAGGAATTAATTGCAGAAGCAATATTGTTTTAAAGTATACTAATGGAGTGCTGGTAACGACAGTAGAGTCAGATGAATTTGAGAATGAAGCTTTAAAATATTGCACAGGGATTGATATAAAAAAATTTGAAAAGAAAACGGATGTTGTTAATGAATTAAAAGGAAATAAGATTACTGAACTATTAGATGATGATATACAAAATGTAATTAATAATATTGGTGAATTTTCAGCAAATTTATATTTTAATATAGTTTCATCAAAAGAGGAAAAAGAAAAGTTTTTATATAAATATTTAAATACACAGGAAAACATAGAAAGTGGAATAATATTATACAGAAATGCATTTAGTATATCTTCATATGAAGGCAAGAAAGATTGGCTGGGACTTGGGAAAAGATCTAGAAAATCACCAGCGGCAGCTTCTCATCCAACAGGCGCATGGCGTGTGAGGGAAAATCAGATGGCTGGTTATGTAATGATAGACAAAAAGAAAAATGCAGTACTTCAGGATATGGCTAATCGCCAGGGGTTAGATGAAAATATTTATTATCAGTTATTTGTTGAAATAATTTTAATAGGTATTAAAGAATTCGAAAGATATAGACAAAATATTATTAGAAAAATAAATATAAAAAATCAGGCAGAAGAAAAAAAAGCAACACCTATTTCGGACAGAGTGTTAAGTAAGCCAACATCCGTTAGTGGACTTACAAAGGAAGAAGCAAAACAATTAGCAACAGAAATCAAAAGCTATAAAAAAGAGGGAAAACAATATCAAAAAGATAAAGAAGAGGTAGAAGCTAGATATAAATATGATGTAAGAATTTTAAATGTACTAGCAACGACGGGATTAAAAGCTTCATCTATAGCACATGAAATGAAAAATGATAGAAATGCTATATATGATAACTACAATAATATAGTAGAGGCATTAAAAGAATACGGTATGTGGGAAGAATTAAATTCTTTTGAAAAAACTCGAAAGTCTTATAAAAATGTTCCCTATTTGTTAGAGAGTAATGACTTGGTTGGAAGAAAATTGGTAACATTTATGGATACGATGTTGGAAGAAATAGAAAAAAAACAGTTTGAGCCGAGGTATCAGAGCATAGCAGATATTTTAACTACTATAAAAAAGGTATGGGAAAGAGATTATGTATGGCTTAGTATTGAAATAATAATGGATGAAGATATTGTTTATCAAATTTCGGAAGACATATTACAGGTTGTATTTGATAACTTAATTTTAAATAGCGTACAACAGAATGAAAATATACAAAAATTAATTGTTACGATATATGTAGAAGAGATTGATGGATCTTTAAAGATTAAATATTGTGATAATGGTAAAGGACTTGATGATAAGTATAAAACAGAACCGATGAAAATATTAGAAGTGCATGAAACAACAAGAACTAATGGACATGGACTTGGAATGTGGATTGTAAATAATACATGTATAATGTCAGGGGGCGAAATTCAGAAGATAGGTGGAGAAAAAGGATTTGAAATTGAATTTATTATAGGAGGGAAGATATAATGGAAACCTTAAAGCTACTTTATATAGATGATCATCCAGAAACATCATTATCTAAATATTTGGATAAATATAAGAGTCCAAGTTGTGAAATTGAGTATTCAGATATTGAATTTAAGCCAGATGAAGGATATGAGAGCTTGATTAATAATTCGGATGTTAAATCTGCAAATATAATTTTTATAGATTCAAAATTGTTTGAAAATAGAAATGCAATAGCTGGAAAATTTACTGGAGAAGAATTTAAAATTATTTTAAAAAAGTATTTTCCATTTATAGAAGTAATTGTTATTACGCAAAATGAAATAGCACCGGGTTATGAGACAATTTCTAAGTATGATCCTAAAAGTAGAATGACATCAGAGGAATATTATGATAAAGAACTGCCTGTGTTATTAGAACAATGTGTTAGAAATATTTTTGAAGTTCGAAAAATAACCTCAGAGCTACAAAAAAATACTAGTTGGGAAAAAGTTATGGTTGAAAAAATTGTGAATTCTGTGAATGGTCAAGGAAAATTTGATGAATTTACTAAGAAAGATATTGATGATGTCATAAAAATGTTTCAAGAGTTGCAGATAAAAGTAGAGGGATAGAAATATGGACTACAGAAGAACAAAATATTGCCCTGAATTAATTGATGTACCACAAAAAAAGAAGGAAGTAGAGGCTTTAGTAAAAGCAGAGCATCCTTATGCAAAAGATATGCATAGTTATATAAGTGACAATTCTCAGAAATTTAAGTTGGAATTTATTAAAGCATATAATGGGAAATGTGCATACTGTGGGGCTTCAATTGATTTGATTAAAAAGACTGAATTTGAAATAGACCATTTTTTATATGAAAAAGCTTCTATATTCGCAACTAAAAAAGAGGCGGGGTATATACAAAATTTGATTTTAGCGTGCCATGATTGTAATCGTGATAAAAATTCATTTTGGATTAAAAAAGAAGAATTTGAAGAGTTGAATCCAGATGGAGAAAAAATAAAGAATGTATTTATAAGAGATGAACAATATTATATTCGAATAAATGATAAATTTAAATATAATACAACTATTGAAGAGTTTTATAAGAAACTACATTTGGGTTCTGAATTGCATAGGTTAGATTATTTGATAATGAATATAATCGGATTGCAGCGTTCTTGTGAAAATAATAGTGATTTATATGTTGGACTCGGGAAAATACTGGATATAATAAGGCAAAAGAGAAATATTATGTAGAACATAATTTTAATTACAATTTTTAACATACATAATACCGCTGTATATCGAACGTATGCACGGTGGTGTGAGAGGTAGGCTAATCAATGATTAGCCTACTACTCGATTGTGTGATACCTGCATGATACCTATTTTGCTCTGCCTTGGCTAATGTTTAATTGTACTCTATAAATAAATGGTATTTTATATGTATTTTTCTTTTTTTCTAGAAAACCAATTTGAACTAGTTTTTCAGTTCGAGATTTCCACTGTTTTCCGAGTACTTGTTGTAGAGTAGAGTCGTTATGTTCTGCTTTACTGTTTTTAAAGAGTTCTATCCATGTTCTGTATGCAGGATATTCTGCATATAATTGTGTGACGAGTTTCTCTCTTGAGGTTTCAGAGTAAGCAGCACGTATAGCTGGCGAAGATATGAAAAAATCATCTGCTATTTCTGAGATATTGTTTTCTTGCAGCAAATTAAGTTGGATAGCACGAGCTTTTTCTAAAAGAGAAATAATGTCTCTGGGGGTAAAGTGATTGTGTCCGTCTTTTACATGATTAATAATCCAACCTAGCGAATCCGGATTCTTTTTTCCGACATCAATTTGTGGTTTAATAAGAATGTTAATTATTTTATTTCTTTCAGTTGATGTTAAAGAAGAACAGTCAGTATTTATGCGAAGACCGGATATATATTCTTTAAAAGCATCATTGAAAAGTAGACGTTCAACAATCAATTGTTCTATGTTTTCACGATCCCACTGTAGCGATTGCATTGTTTTTGATGCAACATGTGTCAGAGAGGTGAAACCGTTAGAAGTAATTTCGTCGAATATATCATCTCTAATAAAAATCTTCATTTTAAAGCCATCGTACATACATATGTCTTTATAAGCATAAAATAGTGCCTTTAAAATTAAAGTGCTTTCGGGTGTTCTGTCAGGAAATGCATCGTCTAATCGGTCAATCATAACCCAAAAACAAGATTTGTTATTGCAAATTAATGAATCCAATTCGGAAAATATATGATTGTAGTCAATTAATAATTCAGATGGATTTATTGATTGTGCATAATATGAATTAGGAGAAAGTTCTACACTTTGTGTGGTGGAACCATCAGGATTAAAGGTGTTTGTAGCCTTTAATTTTACATATTGTAATGCGTGTAACAGAGTCCCAATAATAGTTTTTTTAGGAGAAAGCAATTTTTCTTTTTGAAGATAATTACCTAGCTCGCTACCATCGGAAAATAAATCAGAATAACTTTTCCATATAACATTTATGATATATATTTTCCAAGCATCAATGACTTTTTGGATATCATTGTCATTGATTGTAACTGTGTTGAACGCTCTTTTGAAATCTGGATCACCTTTTAGTTCAATAGCTTTAATTAATCGTTTGCCATCTAATTGCGAATATTTACTTTGATTATCATATAGTGTAACCAGCATGGCTGTTTTGCCAGAACCTTTTGTGCCTTTGATAATATCATAGCGATCATTAACAAGATCCATGGTTGAATAAGTATTGATATAGTAGTTGACTATATTTTTGTCGTATTCAGCAATGGAATTTCCAAAGTTCAAATTATTAAGTATATCAATTTTTTTCATGCATTCGCCATCCTTTATTAGGTTTGTTTTTTTCACAATCATCACAGGTATTCGGCCAATTTAACTTCCACTCTAAATACTCTGCATCTGTGATTTTCCCGTTTCTTAGTTTATGTTTACGCATCATCCATTCCCGCATAAACTCATCCACAAGTCCATAATTAAACCACATACCTACCGGCGGTTCATCCGGCCAGTATTCAGTTACATCATAATAAGTGGCTTCCGGTGGCATATCAGCTTTGTCTCTTTTGTTTGTGCGGATAAGAGTGAAAAAGTTGATTGCGTTTTTGATATCTTCATCCAGTCAGAAAAATGTCTGCATGATATCTTCAGTGCTACCGGGAATAGGACTTACAAAGAGTAATTGGGTGATGTCCATTGCTTTTGCCATATCAATCAGCATATCGTTTTGAGGAATTCGATAGTCGCATTCGTATTGAGCAATACGCTTTGTAGCTCCTTTTCCTTCTATGCCTATAGCTTCACCGAGCTGTTGTTGGGGCATTTTTCTGAATTTTCTTACGAGTTTTATCTTTTTTCACAGGGTCATGAAAAAAATCATTCCTAAATACTGTGTATACGGAATATTATAGCGAAAGAAAATGGATATGTAAACAAAAGCATTCGCATATTAGAGAAAATAAATATCAACATTAGCAAATAAGCTAATTATAATGAGTATCACAATAGATATTAATATTAAAGCGAATATAAACTAAATGAGCCGAATCATATGTCAACAGACTTGCACCATGACCTCGGTAAAGCGAAGATAGACACTCCAAGAATTGGCGTGAATACCTCGAGTAGGAGCGGGCTAGTGCTCAAAGCAGAGGCTGGTTGAAACATCGGCAACATGTGATTCGAATGGAAGCCAAATGTGATAGGGTTACTACGGTAGCAATATCTATAGTTCAGGAGATCGGAATTTATTTTGGAGGAGGTAAAGCAATGGAAGAAACTATATTTATCACAGCTACGGAAATGGCCGAAATACTTGGCATTTCAAAACCATATGCATACAAGCTTATTAAGCAGATGAATGAAGAGCTTGAAGCAAATGGCTTTATAACCATTTCGGGCAAAGTCAGTAAGAAGTACTTTGAAGAGAAGTTCTGTGGCGTGGAAACGGCGTAGGGAAAGGAGAAAAGATGGCAACTTATAAGGATACGGAGCAAGGTGCTTGGTATGTCTCGTTCCATTATTATGACTGGACTGGTAAGAATAAGCGTAAATTGAAGCGTGGGTTAAAAACCAGAAAAGAAGACTTAGAGTGGGAGTAACATTTTCATATGAAAGAGGCGGCAGATTTGGATATGTCCTTTGAAGACTTTGTACAGGCATACACAAGGGATATGAAACCAAAGCTGAAGGAAAACACTTGGAATACGAAGGAAACCATTATTAGAAACAAGTTGCTCCCTTATTTTAAGGATAAGAAGATGAAAGATATTAAGCCGGCGGATATTATCCAATGGCAGAATATTGTGATTGGGATTAAGAATAAGGACGGAGCACCTTTGAAACTGACTTATTAAAAAAACATTCAGGCAGAACTGAGTGCATTGTTTAATCATGCAGGTGCGATTTTATGATTTAAAAGAAAATCCGGTTGTGAAGGCAGGTACTCTTGGGAAAGGAAAAGTAGATGAAATGGCTTTCTGGACAAAAGAGGAGGATCTGCAATTCATAGTGCAGGTAAAAGATAAGCCGGTGTCCTATTGTGCATTTTAGATACTTTACTGGTGTGGATTACGATTTGGGGAACTGTTATGCCTTACACCTGCAGATATTGATTTGGAGAATATGGTAATTCATATAACCAGGGCATATCAGTGGATAAAAGGTAAAGATGTGGAAACAGAGCCTAAGACACCGAAAAGAAAAAGGGATGTAGTAATACCGGACTTTCTGTGTGAGAAACTGGAAGGTTATATGGGGCGGTTATATGGAATTACTGTGAGAGACATAATGTTTCCAATAACCAAGCATTATATGCCCAATGAGATGGGCAGAGGTTCTAAGAAAGCAGGTACGAAGCGTATTCGAATCCACGATCTTTGCCACAGTCATGTTTCATTGCTCATTGACATGGGCTTTACACCGGTAGTGATAGGAAATCGTGTGGGACGTGAGAGTTCTGACATCACATTTCGATATGCGCATATGTTTCCAAGTGAAAGGTAATTGATTTTTCTCAGTATATAGAAAACAACCGTGGTAATAACCATTAGTACCACAAAACTTTTTCTTGCAGAAATATTTGGTGGAGCTTATAATTCTAATAGGTGGACAAGCAAACCGACAGAATATTATTCTGTGAATAGCAAACGAACCTGCAAGCCACCGGAACTACACACAATAATGAAAAAATGCAATGGTACTGGATTGTTACTAAAAGTGTGTGAAACGAAAAATAATGTGTGGAAAAGGTATGAGTTATCAATACAAAATGGTATAGATAACCATATTGAAATAACCTGAATCAAACTAGACTCTGCGAGTTTGAATAACGGACTAAAATGCCGAAAGCCTGTATTTATGCGGGCTTCCGGCATTTGTTTTATCAAATGGCTCTATTTGTTGGCGGGATAAGGGTTGCGAAAGCACTGATGGAGAAATAAAGGCATAATGGTAAGGAAAAAGTGATATATGCATCTTGGAAGCACAGCAATACTGAAAATTATAAGTTCAGCTGGAACAAAAAGTATGTTATGTACTGGAGAATTCCGGGAATCTGTGGGGAGTAATTGCGGGAAAAAAGGGAAAAGCGTATAATGCAAGAAAATAATGTTTTCACAGTGTAAAATAGAGGAGAGAACTATCATGCAGAAAATACTGATTGTAGAAGATGATACAAATATCAATAATCTGCTTCAGGAAGCATTATCCAAAGCAGGCTATTTCTGTGACCAGGCGTTTTCCGGAACTGAGGCAAAGCTGCTTTTGAATATGCAGGAGCATAGCTATGCACTGGTGTTGCTGGATTTGATGTTGCCGGGAATTACAGGAGAAGCAGTTCTGGAGGAAATACGGAAAAAGGGAAATCTTCCGGTTATTGTTTTGACTGCGAAAGATAGCTTGGATGAAAAGGTAAAGGTTTTAACTAGTGGGGCTGATGATTATATAACGAAACCTTTTGAAATCAGAGAGGTATTGGCAAGGATTCAGGTACAGCTTCGTCATACAGAAGAAAAGGAAATAAAAGAATCTAACCTTTTGTTCAGAGAGATGGTATTGAACAAAGCTACTTTTCAGGTCAGCATTGGTGGAAAAATACTTCCTAAGATAACAAGACAGGAGTTTGCGATTTTAGAATTACTGCTCAGAAATCCGAAGCAGGTTTTCAGTAAAGAGGACATTTTTGAATATGCGTGGGACGAACCATATATGGGTGAAACAAAAACTCTGGATGTACATATAAGCAATATTCGTAAAAAGATAAAAACAGTTACATCTGAGGAATATATTGAAACAGTCTGGGGAATCGGTTATCGTCTTCATCTATAATCTTTACTCTTTTTTTACTATTTATTTGCGTTTGATTAGGATTATTCCTTTATGATAAATGCAGATAAGAAAAAGGAGATGAAAAACTTGAGCGAAATGTTATTGGAAACAAGAAATTTGACTAAGCAATATGGACACCATAAAGCTGTGGACAGTGTCAATATGCATATTAAAAAAGGTGCTATTTATGGTTTTATCGGTCGGAATGGAGCTGGGAAGACAACTTGTCTGAAGATGATCAGTGGACTTTCCAAGCCAACTTGTGGAGAAATCGAGATGTTCGGATGCAAGGGAAAGGATTTGCAAAAAGTTCGATCACGGATAGGATGTCTGATTGAGGCACCAGGACTTTATGGAAATATGACTGCATATGAAAATCTGAATATCAAATGCAAGCTGTTTGGAATAAAGAAAAAAAGTTATATTGAAGAAATATTGAGAATTATCGGTCTGGAGGATGTGGGAAAGAAAAAAACAAAACATTTTTCACTTGGAATGAAACAGCGTTTGGGAATTGGTCTTGCTTTGGTTGGAGAACCAGATTTATTAGTTCTTGATGAGCCAATCAATGGATTGGATCCACAGGGTATTGCAGAGATCCGGGATACGATTCAGAGACTTCAGAAAGAGAAGAATATGACAATATGCATTTCCAGTCATATTCTTGAGGAATTATCGAAGATTGCTACTGATTATGGAATTATTCATAATGGAAGTTTATTACAGGAAATTACAAGAGAAGAATTAATAAGAAGATGCAGTGAACGGATAGAGTTGACATTGGATCATCCGAAACAGGCGATTCCGGTGCTGGATTCTATGGGATTTACCAACTATCAGGTAACAGATAAAGAGCATATTCATATTTTTGAACGATTGAATGAAAGTGCAGCGTTGAATATGGAACTTGCAAAGTCAGGAATTCCGGTAAAAGGGATTTCCATAACCAGTGAAGAACTGGAAACTTATTTCCTGAATCTGACGGGAGGTGCGGATCATGCTTAATATAATAAAAATGGATTTATACCGGATGCTTAAAACCAAAAGTATGTATGTAATATGGATCGTACTGGCAGCAATATTATTGATTACAACATCTTTATGCAAGACAGATTATGAGCTTTTGACTGAAAAGGATGCCATGAAACAGGAGCAGGTTACTGAACCTACTGTGGATAATATTAATGTGGGAATGATGGTAACGCTGCCTACGGAGCCGGGAGAAAAGGTGACGGTATATGATATCTTTTTTGCCAATTCCCAAGGAAAATTGTATGCACTGCTTTTGGTGATTTTTACTGTTCTGTTTTCAACAGCGGATATCAGTAGCGGATATATTAAGAATATAGGAGGTCAGGTTAGAAATAGAGAAACTCTGATTTTTTCCAGGGCAATTGCCTTGGCTGTCTTTACGGTACTGACAATGGCAGGTGCATTCTTATTTCAGGCAGCGGCGAATGGTATTGTTTTAGGGGAATTGAAATGGGGAAATACAAAGGCAATTTTATCTTATTTTGTGACTGAACTGGCTCTTCATTATGCACTTGTGCTGATTTGTATGGCGATTGCAATTATTTTGAAAAATAATGTAATCAGCATGGTCATTGCTGTCTGTCTTAGCATGAATGTAATGACCATTGTGTATGGGGTGATCAATAGCGCTATTCAAAAAATAGGAATTCAGAATTTCCAGATTTATAAGTATACGATAACAGGAAAATTATCACTGCTTCCTATGAATCCGAGTGTAAATGAGTGTTTGGCGGCATTTGGTGTGGCAATAGTGTTCATCGTTATGATGATATCAGTAAGCAGCGTTGTTTTTCAAAAGAGGGATATTTAACGGATGTATATCGTAATTGGGATATTAGCAGGAATTATTATCTTACAATTTATTATTATGTGGAAATACCAGCGGCAGGTGAAAGACATCTGCCGCCAATTGGCGTTTATGATGAAACATGACAGTAACATGTTGATTAACCATGAATTTGATGTGGGTGGAATAGGAAAGCTTTCTGACAAGTTGAATGAGCTTCTGGAACTGCGAAGAAAAGAGAAGCAGCATTATCAGGAGAAAGAAGCTCTGATTGCGGACACTTATACAAATCTTTCTCATGATATCCGCACACCACTGACATCTTTGGACGGATATTTCCAGCTAATGGAAGAATGTGAAAATATAGAGGATCAGAAACGTTATTTAAGCATTATCCACGAAAGAATTCATAGTCTGAATGAAATGTTGGAAGAACTTTTTATGTTTACAAAGTTAAAAAACGAATCTTACAGTTTGGAATTGACATTGTGCTGTATGAACCGGATTTTGAAAGAAACAGTTTTTTCATACTATGATGAATGGGTAAGAATGGAAATTCAGCCGGATATTCAGATTACGGAAGAACAGTTGTATATACATGGAAACAGGCAGGGACTCCGCCGTGTTATCCAGAATGTGATAAAAAATGGGCTGGATCATGGAGAAAAGAAGATTAGCATTGTGTTGGAACGTGATCAAAATCAGGCGGTGCTTAGAGTCAGCAATCAGGTTACACATCCAGAACAGATTAATATAGATCAGGTATTTGAGCGATTTTATAAAGCAGATGTTGCCAGAAGTAAAACATCTACTGGATTGGGACTATCTATTGCAAAGGAGTTGGTTAGTCGGATGGATGGAGAGATTGAAGCAAAGATAGAAAAAAAAGAGTTTATTGTTGAAATGAACTTTCCGATTGTAACCGATGCTAAATAGTATTTTGCGACGTAGAGGGATAATCAATAATTTTTATTTATCCTTGCAGAAGCATTAGCTCTTATGTTAGGGTACTCTTTAAGGAAAGTACCCATGACAGGGCGTTAAGTGTCTGGGGGTGCTTGCTTAGCGACGATGACGGCTTATGAGATTATTTCGATTTTCATTGGGATATTAGCATTGTCGATGTCCTTTGGGACGATTGTGCAGGGGTATCTGAAGAATGGGTATAACAGGGTTACAGCGGAGATGATGGCTAGGGAGTTTTTTAGGTATGAGAGTTGAAAAATCTAATATTGATAGATTCTTTCAAAATGAAGTTTGTTGTAGTATATATATTATTAAGTAAAGACACGAGTGCTCTTTGTAATTGGAGGTAGATTAGATGGAATGGAATGAATTTTGCGAAAAAGTTTCTAGGATGTTAGGAAATTGGAAAAATAGATTGCAATTTAATTATGATAATAATAAAATTTCATACATTATTGCGACACAGGAGTACATATATACAATAGACAATTATAATGATTTAAGGCAGCAAGCAGAACGATATGATTTTGAGAGATATTCAATATGTGATGGAAATAGTTATGAATCAGTTGTTGATATACCAGATATTGATTCAAGACGACGTTTTTCCATAGGGCTTGAGGATAAATTGACGGAATTAATTGTAAGTGATGAAGAGGCTGATATTACATATTCGTTTCATGAAATCTCGAGACAATTGATTTGGTATGTTATTAAAGACTTTGATGTAAGAAAAAGAGTCTTTTCTAGTGTTCCATCTCAGCTTTTTGAACGTAGGTGTGAAACTTTAGCAGAAAAAGACATATTTAGCTTGATAAAAATGATTACACGTTTACCATTGGCGGTATATATAGAAACGAATACAAAAAAGAATAGGGAGCAATTACAAAGGTATGCTAAATCGTATTTATTCAACATTGCATATAATTTTGATTTTGTATTTAAAGCGGTAACGGAAATAGATGATTTATTTCCACAAAGAAATGTTTTGCCAAGAAGAAGAATTCAGAATGTCTCAGAACTTATGGCACCTCAACTTTTGTATAAAGAGCAATTAGTTGAACAATATTATATGGCATTAACTTCTGAGGAACCTTTTGTAAAGTTTGTAGGATTTTATCATATAATGGAACATTTTTATGAAGAAGTGTATAACGAAGATATTTTTAAAAGTGTGCAACATATTATACAGCACCCCGGCTTTTCGGCAAAAAGGACGAAAGATATCGTTAAGATTGTGGATTTAAAAAAAAAGAAAAATAGACAAAATAAGGAAGAGTTTCAAGGCTCAGAATTGGAAGCACTAGAATTGACCTTGAGAAAATTTGTTAATATAAGTGAGTTGATTAATGACTTGACAGAATTTAGTAATTCTATTGTGGATTATTATAAATCGTCAGAGGTTAGTTTTTCAAAAGGAGATACTGTTGATTTAAGAGATGCTTCAAATGAAAAAGTGTATAAAAAGTTAGCAGCAAGAATATATAAGACTAGAAATGCGTTAGTACATAGTAAATCGAATGAAAGTCGCTTAAGTGAAAGAGGTGTATATAATCCCTTTGCAAATAGCCAAGAATTAACAATGGAAATTCCATTAATGAGATATATTTCTGAAGCAATAATAATCAATTCGGCTTCGCCATTGTAAATGGAAAGTTTTGGCTCCATATTGGCTCTAAAAATTTTAGATTAGGTACACAAAAATGCGAAATAAGATGAATATGAAGAATAAAACGCACAAATGTGTACTGAGAAGAAACCAGATAAATCTCTCCGCCCAAGAGTTTGAGTAGAAAATGATAGTTGCGTGAGTAAAAATGAAGAAAGACGTTATATCCGTATTATTTGAATAGAAGGGTATGATGTCTTTTTTCTTGTCTTGTGAAAAAATAAATGCATTGAAAAAATGGAAGATTGGATTGCAAAAAATATAACTCCAGATGAGTTTGAAACTTTGGATGTTGCCACACAATATACTAATTATCTTGAGGACAATTATTATGATGTGATTGATTGTATTAAGAACGAAGTAGTCTATTTGCTGTTTCAGAACAGAGAGTTTTTGATGCATTTTAATATATTTATGTCAGATGTGCTCCCAGGGAAGTCAGATAGAAAAAATGTTCCACTATGGGTAAAACGTGCAGTCAAATATAGAGACCGTTGCAAATGTGTTATGTGTCAAAAGGATCTATCCGGAATCATGGATATTGAGGAACAATATGAGAATCAATACGATCATATTGTTCCTTTAGAAGATGGTGGACTCAATGATGTATCAAATATGCAATTGATGTGTAGTAAATGTAATAAAGAAAAGGGAATAAACATTTATACAAATAATATATATCATTTTTATTATGATAATTAATGAGAAAGAAGGTGTCATAGGATGGAGCAGAAAGAATTACAGGTAACATTTGATATAAATACAATAGATCACTTGGGGGTAAAACTATATTCAACGATTCCACCAATGATTGCAGAGTTGGTATCAAATGCTTGGGATGCTGATGCAAATAATGTTTATATAAACTTTAAAAATGAAGGTGAGAAGACTATTACTGTTTCTGATGACGGCATTGGAATGACATTTTCTGAATTAAATGATTATTTTTTGAAAATTGGAAGAAATCGTAGAGTTGAAATGCATAAAGATGTAACTGATGGTGGAAGAAAAGTGTTAGGTAAAAAGGGGCTTGGAAAGCTGTCAATGTTTGGAATGTATAATAAAAGAAATAAGAGCAATATTACAGAACAACAGCATAGAAAGATAAGAGGTTTGATAGCATATTCTATCAAGCCATTTTTAAGGAAACGACTTAAATATAAATAAAGTTTATATAAGGAATAAAACAAATGTTTATTGAAAAGGAAATCTAAATAAGATTTAAGTGATGATTGTAGCAGAAAGTAAAAAGAATACTTGAGCAGACAGAGTGAGAGAAAGTCTGTAAAGATAATTAAAGTTGTTCGGTACATAGAAAACAATCGTGCTACTAACGATTAGTACAACAAAACTTTTTTTTGCAGAAATATCGCTTGGAGATTATAATTTCCATAGGTGGACAAGCAAACCGACAGAATATTATTCTGTGAATAGCAAACCAACCTGCAAGCCACCGGAACTACACACAATAATGAAAAAATGCAATGGTATGGATACATTGGAGAAAATTATATCGAGGTACATCATAAAAGCCATTATTTTGCTAGACGAAAAAATGATTCCTAATCCAGAAATGGATTTTGTAACAATATGTTCAAATTGTCATAGGATGATTCATAGAAAGAAAAATGACATAATAACGCCAGAGCAACTAAAGAAAATAATACAAGAGCAAAATAGTAATAATGTAAAACCTACACAATTGATGTACAAATTTGACATTGAATAGGGAGGTTTATATTTTGAGTATAAAAATAACGAAAAAGAGTATGAAAGCAATTTCTTTAAAGGAATTGCTGGATAAGGGAAAATTAGATAGGATTATTTCATCTAGAGCCGGAGGATATTTAGGTGAAACACTAGAACAGATTATTATGCAGAAACTAGAAGATTTAAAAGATGGAGAGTTGTATTACGAACAAGAAATTACAGATGGAAAATGCACTGAGGGGGAAAAAACACCAGTATGCCTGTGGTCATTGGATAGTCGTTCAGAAGTATGGTTGAGGGATAAATTGTCTGAGGATAATATGAAAAAGGAAATATATGTTGTTTTTGGATTAACTGATAGTAAAGCAAAGAGTAGTTGCGAAACTGCAGATCAAGACGAACAAAATTACGTCAAAAAAATCATTTTGCCAGAGCAGGAAAATGTATTATATCCAGAAAATTACCATAAGGAATATATTAACGAAAATAAAAAAAGTATGGCTTTTTTAGTATCTGATTTATACGTTGCAAAAGAGAACATATATGCTGATGAAATAAAGAAGTATTATAAAGCGTATTTTGCTAATGGGAATGCAGAACCACTCAACAGGGTTCATTCACAATGTACATATGCATACGCAGAAATTGAAAATCGGGAGGGCTTAGAAAGCTTTTTGAATGAAAAGCAAGATACGATTAGTGATTGTGAAACTGGTGTTATAATAGCCAAATTGATATATCCATATGTTGCAAGCGTATCATAATGTTGGAAAGAAAAAAATGAATATTTTTTATAAGGAGTTTGGTTAATTTCGGTATATTGAATTGAAAAGCGATGAGGAGAAAATCATGAGTAAAAAACTATCAACGGTAGAAAGTCAAAAAAGTCTTAAAGCAATTAATGAGTATAGGATTGATAATCCCGGAACTAAAAAGAAAAGGGTAGTTGTGGCAAAAAGTGGAGAAGAGATCTTTAATGATATAGTTTCGGTAGTTGCAGGAAATTATAATATTTATTATAAAGTAGATATTATATGGGAAGACGTTGGTTTCGATTACAAAGAAAACGGATTAAATGGATATTACAGTTCAACTTATCATGTAGTTACATATGATAATGGTATTTTGAATATATATAGTGATGAAATTGTAATTAGCATCTTGTAAAGGAATTATAACTTATGATTTGTCAAATTGACGAAATACAGAAAACAGAATAAGAATAATCAACAGGCAGGTAGTCTTATAACGAGACTGCCTGCCTTCTTTTATGCCTGCAAGTGCCATTTCTCAAGGGGGTGTTCAAATGAACCCCTTTGAGCACCCCAAGGGAAAATATGGTTAAATTGTATCATGTTCAGTGTTCCAACGAATCTTTGCCTTTGTGGATGTTATTTTTTATCTTACAGTGTAGGAAGAACTACAGAGGCGTTTGTATTTTTTTCTCGATTTTAATGTATTATAATAGTTTATATTCGGAAACAAAATAATAAAACAAAGAAAGGAAAGTGAGATAATAACAAATAATTTATCTTACAACAGGAAAATGAGAAAAGAAAGCGGAGAGATAAGCAACTATGAAAATATCGACCGAGAAAAATTTGCAAAGATACTTAAAGAAAAAATCAAAGAAAAATATATTTCTAATAAAGTTTTCGCAGAGAGAGTGGGTGTTACGGATCAGACGGTATCAAATTGGGTAAATGGTGTGAATTTGCCTAGTATTGACATACTGCCAGTTGTATGCAAAAACCTAGAAATAAGTATGGAATATCTAATCATTGGAGATAAAGAGAAGTTTGAAAAAACAATGTCGAAAAAAGAGATATATAGAAACATTAATGAAGAAGAATACGAAGGATTAGCAAAATCGGTATATGATGAGCCGAGACTGACACATGAAGATGCGGTGCTGTTATATCCATTCTTGGACGATTCATACCTATTGGATATTACGAGTCGGATAATTGATTGCAATGCCCCGAATTATGTTAACAATTTCTTCCGGAAAAAGATAATGACAATAATGAATCAACCTGCAGGAAGGCATGTGATAAGAATACTTAGGAGAAGATGCAGTCCGTTGGTCAGTGATATTAATATAGATTTGGATCAGACGACAGAAACTGAAGATGCGAAATCGTATTGGCACTTAAAGAATGATTGGGAGCAGGCAAAGAGAGAACAGATATATAAAAATATGACATAAATGGAGAAACAGAATGTATGAATATAATGCAAAAATACAATTAGAGTTTTACTAAAATATATGTAATAATATACAACAACAATTTTATTATAAAAGATAAGGAGATATCAAATGAGGAAGACGCGCAGTGATTGTAGAGTAGGGACTTTCGAAAAAAAACATGGTTTACCGCCAGGAACTATTAGGAATAAAGATGGCAGAGACACACGAAGTGATAAGAAGATAGGAACAATCCGAAAAGAATATAGTAAAGGAAAATAATTGGTGAATAGGGATAATTATTGTTAATAGGATTGCAGAGAATCTGTGGGGAATTTGCTTATATATTGGTAAATCCCCCTCCCTCGCAACACCCCGTTGCTTTCCCCAATCCTCACAATCTGTTATGATATCCATAACGGAGGTGAGTACAATGTTATCTTTAGTAGTTAATGTATAGTAAGTTAAATAATAAATATATCCTAATAAGCTCAGTAAATATAAGGGTTTGTTAGGATATATCATTGTAAAGTATGTGTACCTTAAAAATTGAATATTAAATAATTATTATACAGTAGAATAATGCTTGAACATATGTTTTGTTAATGGTAAAATATAAAGTAATAAAAGGTATTTTAACATTATAGACATATCATAAATGTATTGGAGGTATTTAATACATGGAACTACATGTTATAGAACGTGAAGGAAGGGAGACAGTTGTTCTACTAGATAATGAGATGAGAATTGTAAAGCCAGTATACGACTATCTAAAATTCCAAAGACAAAAGGATAAAGCTCTCAATACCTTAAAGGCAAGTGGAAGTGACTTACGAACCTATTGGGAGTTCTTAAATGATAACGGGTATGAGTATGACAAGGTTACACCTAAGATGATTGCTGAGTTTATAGACTATCTCAGAGCATCAGATGATGATGTCATAGCACTCAACAAGGAAAGCAAGAGGACTAATAAAACAATCAATCGTATTTTAAGTACAATCCATATGTTTTATCAGTTTGAAGCAGATATGCAGGAAATAGATAATCCTATCTTAATGCATGATGTAAACAGACCTTTTAATTCTTTCAAGGGTATCTTGGAACACGCAAAGTCTGATAATAAAACAAAGCAGTCCATCTTCAAGGTTAAGGAAAGCGATTACAAGATAAACCTTGTTACTGACGGTGAAATGGAACTGTTTTTAAACCATTTAGACAAGCGTAGAGACATCCTTTTATATAAGATTCTCTATCTTACAGGGGCAAGAATACAAGAGGTTTTAGACCTTGAAATAGACTCTGTACCACTTCCGGATATGTCACAGTTAGTAGGTTGCTTTCAGCAGATAAAGTCAAAAGGTAAGACTAGGGATTTGTATGTACCTATGTCACTTATTAAAGAACTTGATGATTTTATCATGGAAGAAAGAAACCTTATTGATACAGACCACAGTTACATCTTTGTATCAGAACAGAAAAGACAGCTTGGCAAACAGCTTACCTATCGTGCAGCCTATGACAAGCTTAAAAAGGTACAGGAAAAAATCGGTGTAGATTTTAACTTCCACGATTTAAGACATACCTTCTGTTCTAACCTTGTGCAGTCTGGAATGGATGTAAGTGTTGTAAGAATGATTATGGGACATGAACATTTATCTACTACTCAGAAGTACACACATCTCTCTGATCCGTACATTGAGGACAGCCTTTCAAGGTATTGGAATCAGAGTACATTGATTGGAGGTGGCTCTGATGGCAAGTAGACCAGATGGCGATGTATGGAACATCGTTGATAATGACGTAGAATCACAGCACTATGGGAGAAACTTCAAGTTTGATTTTTCCTACATTTCAAGCAAAGAAATCAAGGATGTTGTAAAGGATTATGTTTGGCAGAATTACAGAGTTGGGAATAAGGCTATTAGTACTTTATACAAGCATCTCAATTTTGACTTGGTAAGATTTTTCACATTTGTAGAGAATGAGAATAAGGAACTATCAGAACTCACTAATGCAGACATAGATAAGTATGTGTCTTTGTTACATACAACTATTTCAAAAAGAACAGGAAAACCGTTAGGCTACCAATCTCAAAAGAAAGAGTTGGATGCTGTAAAAGGATTGATTTATTGGTGCCAACTTCACAGACCTAATGATGTACCTGCGACAGAAATCTTCACAGGGAATGAATATATAGGTGTTAATCGCAAGCTCAAAATTGACTTCATTCCAGATGATGTTGTAGCACAGATAAATGATGCTCTTAAAAACGAAGAAAATCCATATCTAAAGTATGGTATTATCATTCTGCAATCGACAGGAATGCGTATTGGAGACCTCTTAAAACTGCGTATTGACTGTATTAAGCAACATTTGATTAGCGGGTATACAATCGAGTGGACTCAGCATAAAGGACACAAAGACAAGCCCCCTATGCCTGTCAGAAGTGAATGTGTAGCTGCGATAGAGAAACTGATAGAGATTACCGCAGAACTTCGTGATGAAGCTGATGAAAAGGATAAAGATACTTTGATGATTTGGCGAGTTCCTCAAGGTAGAGGTACAGGTTCAGTGAGCGTTATTACAACACAAACTTTTTCACAGAGCTGGTTCAGAGATTTTATCAAAAGAAACAACATCAAGGATGCAAACGGCGATTACTACAACCTTACAAGCCATCAGTTCAGACGAACTCTTGGAACAGATATGCTTTCCAAAGGAACTAACATAAATGTCATTCAGCAGGTGTTAGGTCATTCAGATCCATCTGTTACAAAACGATTCTATGCAGATGTAAAGGATAAGGAACGAGCAGAAGTATTTAAGAGTGTCGGTGTTATCGGCAACATCAATCAGATACAAAGTAGTGCTTTTGATAATGTATCAGAGTTTGAATGGTTCAAGGCTAATAAAGATAAGTGTGTTGCAGGGTTATGTGATGGCTACTGCACGAAGCCTGTTACAAATGGAAACATCTGTCCGAGACTTCTTAAAAGACAGAAATGCTACACTTGCAGTCGTTATATCACTACACCAGAGTATTTGGAGGCTCATAAACAGCACTTGGCTAACCTTGAAAAACAGCTTGAAGAAGGTGCTATCTATGGTGAGCATTACGCAGAACACTTTATACCAACTATAGAGGTATTGAAAGTCATCATTGAAAGATTGGAGGGATTGCAGAATGGCAACTAACTTGGCGTTACAATTACAGGTCATAGAGCCTAATACAGACTTAAGCAGCGTAATGATAGGCAATTCCCGATACAGTGATGATGTGTGGGATTTAAGACCTTTTATTACTGCTAAAACAACAAAGAAATCGCATAAATATATCCGTTTTGAGTACATATCTGATGCAGATATGAAGGAAACTGTAAAACAGTATACCTACTATAAACTAGGCAAAACGAAGCCACAGACAGTAATAAACTATATCAATGGAAAACTTCCAATATTTATCGAATACTGCTCTATAAATGGTATTCACAGCTTTGTAGATATAACCTTGGAAGATTATCTTAACTTCAATCTTTGGATGAAGGACGAAAAGAAAGTGGCAACAAGCACAGGAAATAATTCGTGTCATGTGGTAGAAGAAATCATCCGTATCGGTCAGATAAAAGGATGGAATGTACCACAGTTTCATCTTCCAAAGACAGAGACAGCTAACCAGTTATGGAATACGAAAAAATCTATGAAAACTAACAAAACAAAACCTATTCCAGAGGATGTGTTTGATAAAATTTTGTACCATGTCGTACATGATGAAAAGGATATACTTACAAAGGCAGGTATTATCATTCAGAGTCAGACAGGACTTCGCATAAACGAGGTTTTATCCATACAGGAAGGATGCGTAAAACGCACATCAGATGGCTATGATTACATGGAAGTAACACTTGGTAAGACTGAAAAAGGTGAGCCTATCATCCATAAGGTATTTATCAATGACATTGTAAAAGACGCCATTGCAGAGCTCTCAGAATACACAGCAGAGCTGCGTAAGGAAAGTGGCTTAAAGGAGTTGTTTCTGTGTAGAATCAAATCTCAAAATAATAGAGTTGCACTTTATACTTTGACACATTGGAATGATAAAAAGCTTAGATTTTTCATTGAACGACATGATATTCGAGACAATAAAGGTAACTTATATCCACTTACATCACATCAGTTTAGAGCAACTTTTGTAAGGGAACTTATTAAAAGAAAAGTGCCTATCGCTATGATTATGAAACAGTATTCGCATGTTTCTATCGAAATGACAGCACACTATCTTACCTTGCAGGAAGAAGAAGTTAAAGAAATCTATTCTGATATGATTTTAAGTCCAGAATCAAAGATTGCAGGGCTTCGTGCTAAAGAAATCAAAGGTAAACTTGATGATTTATTTCATGGTAAGACTGAGGATGAGATTGATGATGTAATCACTGGATTAGCAAAAACAATGAGTTTCAATCCTTTGCCTACAGGAGTATGCTTGTACGATTTTAGACGAGGTAATTGCACTGATGGAGATGGCTGCTTCTTTTATAACTGTCCTAACTACATCACAGAAGTTCAGTTCTATCCAATCTTGAAGGATGAATTGGATTTACTTGAAAAGGAAATGGCAAGGTTAAAGGAACTTGGTCAAGAGCCAGCGTATCAAGTGCAGGCAGTTAAGTACAAGTATCTAAAACCATTGGTAGAAAGTCTGGAGGTGCAGTTAAATGTCTAAAAAAGTGTCGGATAGTCAGGTTGCAGGCATTAAGGCTCATGCAGAAGCTAAGAATAAAGAAACCATTGATAAGGTCAACAAGGCTATAAATAAGCTTAAAAGAAAGAACAAACCTATTAACTTTGAAACTGTCTGTAAAGAGGCAGGCGTATCAAGAGCAACTCTTTACAATAATGCACAGCTTAAAGAGCGTATTTTAAGCCTTAGAGCAATCTCAAAGGCAAGTCCTTTAGATGATGTGGTTGCTGTTAAAAAGGATAAAATACAGCTCAAGGATGATAAGATTGCATCTCTCAGAGAACAGGTTAAAAAGTTAGAGGATGACAAAAAGAAACTGATTGTTCAGTTAGTCGATTATGAGGAATTGAAATCCGAGAATGAACGACTGAAGAAACAGTTAGCTAAGGAATAGAGGTACGCTTATGAATGATGTACATAAAGAAAAGATTTATTATATACAGCAACAGGCAGATGAATTGAGTGCAGAAATATCAAAACTTATGAGAAAAGATGCTGACCTTTCAGAAAAACATCTTAATGACCTGCCAAGAGTTATTGGATGAAAAATAATTTCAGGAAAGGAGAACGTAGTAGACAGTATTTTATGTAAAAGAAGTAATAAATGCTTAATTTACAATACTTTCATACATACGATACAGTCTGCTACTAAAAATAAACAATGGAGACAAAGGACGTTATATTAGAACTTCGAACCAAACGGGGATTATCCCAGGATGACCTGGCAGAGAAGGTCATGGTCACAAGGCAGGCGGTGTCACGCTGGGAAAACGGAGATACAGTGCCGAATACAGATACGTTGAAACTGCTCTCAAAGGAATTTGATGTATCGATAAACACTCTGCTTGGTGAACCGAGGAAACTGATATGTTAGTGCTGTGGAATGCCGCTTGAGGACGATGCCATTATGGGGCGGGACAGTGATGGTGCGCTGAACGAGGATTACTGCAAATGGTGTTACGCCGACGGCACATATACCTACAGCAATATGGATGATCTGATCGATGTATGTGTGAAGAACATGGTGGGGGAGAATTTCACCGAGGAGCAGGCGAGAACATACATGAAAGAACTACTGCCAAAACTCGATTACTGGAAACGATATGAGTCACTCAGCGATGGCGGACAGTTTGAGGCATTTAAGAGGCAGCTTATAGATGAGATAAATGCCCTTCAGATAGAGGGGATGCCCCGTCTTGAAAGACTCAATGCGCTTGTTGGCAAATATGTGAATCTCGAGTATCGTTTGCCAAATGGCATGAATGTCAGATTCCTTGATGACGAGAAGACATATCTGGGAAATCAGCTGGAATGCGAATTTGGCGGAGACAGATGCTTTGGAGTTCTGGCGGATATGGATTTCATTTTGATATCGACATATGAGGCGGAAGGTACAAATCCGGAGCTGGTTCTTTATAAAAAGAGGTAGTATAATGAGTTAGGTTATTTCGTCAATAATCTTTCACAATTTATATTACAGGGGGAAATACATATGATACAATGTGCCGGATGTGGCAGCAATCTGGTATATGATATAGCAAGAAAGAAAATGTACTGCAAAGCATGTGGAAATGAATACGAGCCGGAGAGTGTCGACAAGGATGAGGACAGCGAGGAACGCAAGCTTATGGAGCTTACTGTATTCATTTGTCCGCAGTGCGGTGGCGAGATATACAGTACGGATGAATCAGCGACGGGATTCTGCAGTTACTGCGGGGCAGCAACTATGCTTTCCAGCCGGCTGAAAAGCGAGAGAAGACCGGATTATGTGATACCGTTTGCGGTGACGAAGGACATGTGCAAGGCATCATATGCCACAGTCATGAAGAGGGCGATATACGCGCCGAACAGACTGAAACACAGACGAAATGTGCAGGAGTTCCGTGGAATCTACATGCCTTATTGGCTGTGTGATGTTGACCAGAAAGGTAAAACCACTGTCAGGGCGACGGACAGCTATACTTCAGGGGTTGATACAGTCAGTCATACGTATAATGTAAGATGCTTTGCGGATAATCATTACGAGAATATAACCATGGACGCATCATCGCTGTTTCCAGATGATCTCAGCAGCAAGGTGGCACCATTTGACTCGGTGGATATGAAGCCATTTTCCATGGGATATCTGAGCGGATTCTATGCGGATCTGCCGGATGTGGATTATAAGGTTTACAGGGATAAGATAGCGCAGGTGACAGGAGATATGGCGCATGATGTGATGATGAGGAAGATAAAGCATCATCTATGTACATATGATGCTATCGGTGAACCTGAGGAGCCATTGTCAGAAACGATGGATATAAAGATCACTGGAGTAAAAACCGGATTGTTTCCGGTATGGCTTTTGTCATACAAGAACGGAAAGCGTATTGCATATGCAGCGGTAAATGGCAGCACGGGCAAAGTGGCTGCGGATATACCGCTTGATATCGGCAAGTTCCTGCTGGGATGCCTGATAGGAGTGATCCCATTATACTTTTTGCTGAACTTATTTCTTACGGTGAGACCTGGCGTGCTACTGGCATTTGTATCTGCGATAGGTGCGCTTGTGACCATGGTATATTGCGATGAGATGGAGAAGATAGCAGATGTAGAGACACATGAAAATGATCTGGGATTCTTCGCAAGGCACACACTCAATGCAAAGAAAAGTGGAGGCAAGAAGAAAAAGCTACAAACAAAAAAGCTGCAAACAAAAAAGCCACAAAAAGACACAAAAAGAAAAATAAAAAATAAGATAACTTCATTTGTGAAGTTTTCCTGCTTTCTGGAAGTTATACAGCTGATAGTGTGCATAATAGTATTATTCTGCCTGAAGTTTGATATAAATCCATTTCTTTTTAACTGGGATATTATGGGAAAGGCCAGTTATGTTGTGGCATGTATTTCGTGTCTGGTAGCCATTTATGGGGCAGTAAAAGGCATAGTAAACGTGAGAAGAGTAAAAAGAAAAAGTGGCGTCATGGGATTATTTGTTGCATTTGCCACCATTCTGTCTGTAGCGGTCGTGTTGATAAAACCTGTTATGGACAAGTATTATTATGGATGCGTGCTTCTGGTGTGTGCTGCAACCATTCTGACACTCATAGATCTGGTTATCAGCCACAACCGGATGTCCACAAGACCACTTCCACAGTTTGAGTATAAGGGAGGTGATCATCGTGCGTAGAGCGGTAATTACCAGAATGGTGATCACTGTAATGATCATACTGCTGTTTGGGGTTATGGGATGTAATGGTGTAGTGACTGCTCAGGCATCTGAGAAGGATCAGGATGATTCGTACAGTCACCAGCATGAAGTGGTAATCAAAGATGATGCAGATGTGCTGACTGAAAGTCAGGAGGCACAATTGACGGAGACTATGAAGGAGACTGCCCGTTATTGCAATGTATTGTGTGTGACATCGAACCTTATGTACAAATCTACAGCATACCATGCGGAATCTGCCTATAAAAGAGAATTTGGCACCCGCGATGGCGTTATGTTCTTCATTGATATGCGTAATAGACAGATATACATCTATTCGTATGGCGAACCATACAAGATCATAACCAAGACAAATGCGTATACGATAACAGACAATGTCTATGAATATGCAAGCGAAGAGAAATATTTTGAGTGCGCAAATGAGGCATTCAAGCAGATAAATATGCTGCTGGTAGGAGAGCAGATAAGCCGTCCAATGAAGCATATCAGCAACATACTCCTTGCAATAATATTTTCTATATTGCTTAATTATCTTCTGATGAAGAAGACTTCAAAGGTATATGACATGGGTTCAAAAAATCTGCTTACCGGTACAAAGGTTTCATATAACATGAATCATAAATATGATATGATCAGTGAAACGAGAAGTACAAGATCTGGATCCGGCGGTCATGGCGGAATCGGCGGCGGTGGATTCGGAGGCGGAGGCATCGGCGGTGGCGGTGGAGGCCACAGCTTCTAGTCAAAGAGAAGAAAATCTGACAAAATATAAACGATGAAAAATGCTGTGAAGAATTTTCGAAATTCACAGCATTTTATTTTCATAAGGAGGGACCCACGTAAGTGGGAGGATTCCTTGTGAAGTACGCAGACGCCGCGCGAAGCGCCTAACATGCGTCTGCTCCTTTTGTAACGTTTTTCAATTATACTGGTCTTATATGTGAAGGGAGGTAAAAAACTTGGCGTCAGGAAAAGAAAAAAATGGAATAGAAGAAATATACGAAAAGTACTACAAAGATGTATATCGTTTTGTGCTGGCACTGTCTAAGAATCCCCACATAGCCGAAGATATAACACAGGAAGCCAGACTCTCTGGGAGGAGGGGCAGAATCTGCCGAATCTGAACAGTGAAAAATAGAATGTGTATACCATACAAAACTTACATTACAAATAATTAAAGTAAAAACCACCCTTTTTTGCCATTTAATTGAATGATCCATGATATACTAGCATTGTGCATGAAGTTCGCACTGTATTTACAGGGGAATTGCCCCGGATATGAAAAAGGATAGTAAGTTAAATGGAAAATAAGAAAAAGATGGTGTTCAACGTATTGTTCCTGGTTCTCATATTTGCCGGAACTGTATACGGAGTGTTTCACGGCGAGGATATAGGACAGATATCTGATATACTTCAGACGGTGAATCCTTGGTGGCTCGTACCGGGAGTGGTATGTGTCGTGGTATTTATATGGGGAGAATCAATTATCATACACTATATGATGCGGAATCTTGGCGTGAAGGTAGACAGGGGAACCTGTTTCCTGTTCTCGTCGGTTGGATTCTTTTTCAGTTGCATCACACCCTCTGCGTCGGGGGGACAGCCGGCTCAGATATATTATATGAAAAAAAAGAAGATACCAATCCCTGTTTCCACACAGGTGCTGCTCATAGTGACGATCACTTACAAGCTGGTGCTGGTACTTCTGGGACTTGGAATAGCCATATTTGGACAGAGTTTTATACATACATATATAGATGATGTGCAGTGGGTATTTTACCTTGGACTTGTGCTGAACGTTGTGTGTGTGGCAGGAATGGTGCTGTTCGCATTTCACCCGTCGCTTGCAAAGGCATTTGTGGTGAATGGCAGTCGACTTCTTGAGCGGATGAAGTTTTTAAGACACAAGAAGTCCCGTGAGGAAAAGCTCGCGGCATCAATGGAAAAGTACAACCAGACTGCGGATTACATGGTAGGACATTTCGGGATGCTGGTGGTAGTGTTCATTATAACAGTTGTGCAAAGATTCTCACTATTTGCAGCTACATGGTTTGTGTACAAGGCGTTTGGACTTTCAGGATCATCAGCATGGCTTATCATTCTCATGCAGGGAGCCATAGCAGTTGCGGTTGATATGCTGCCTCTTCCGGGTGGTATGGGAATCAGTGAAAAACTCTTTATGGAGATGTTCTTGCCGATATTTGGCAGCACATTGCTCCTGCCGGGCATGATACTCAGCAGAGGGCTGGGATACTATACTGAGCTGATAATCAGTGCAATATTTACAGTGGTGGCAAGCTTTGTGATAGGAAGGAGATCTGAATGAAACCGAGATCAGAGATGAGCATGGAACTTTATGATATGATGCTTGACCGGGGGTATCCGGAGGAGTTCTGCGACCTCATAACAAAGAATCTGAATACCGACTTCACTGCCGGAAGGATGATAGGATACCTGTCTCACTATCAGGAGCTGCCGCTTGAGGAAATCGTGGATGAGATGCTTTCCATCCTCACAGATAGAAACAGGATCATGCAGAAGAAAAAACTTGAGAGCAATAATGCCGAGTGGAACAGGTTCCTGGAAGAGGGATTTGGACTTTCGGATGATGAATAAACGACACATATCTGGGTGCTGAATAACAAAAAATAAGAAAAAGCAGTCTGCGTACATCACCAATGTTATACATGGTGATGATCCGTCAGACTGCTTTTGTCTGTTTAGCCTATACCTCCGAGCAGGATACCAAGTATCAATACGAGAAGACATACAGGACAGTAGATGTATTTGCAGATAGGAACGAACTTCTCCGTGAATTTCTTTTCTCTTCCTGTGTTGACCTGCTCCTCAACATATTTTTTGCCACATACCCAGAAAAACATGATTCCGGCAAGTCCTGCGCCGAGCGGGCAGATGTAGATGGACAGAATATCCATCCAGTCTGACACGATACCCTGTATGCAGATTGACACGACAACTGCAATGGCACCAATGATGGCGCATGCGGTTTTTCTGCCGACGCTCAATTTTTCCTGAACAGTTGCAATCGGTGCTTCATATAGATTTATAAGTGATGACAGTCCAGCCATAAACACAGCCACAAAGAAGATGATAGCTATGATATATCCTCCCGGCATTGATTTGAACAGACAAGGCAGGAAGATGAACAGCAATCCGGGACCTCCCTGGTTTAGTTGAGCTCCGGCAGTCGCCATGGCAGGTATGATGACAAGCGCAGCAAGCATGGCAGCAATGGTATCGAAGAGGGCCACGCGTCCGGCAGCTTCCGGAATGTCCTCGCTGTCGGGAAGGTAGGAGCCGTATATCAGAGTTCCGTTTCCCGCTACAGACAGTGAGAAGAATGCCTGTCCCAGGGCAAATATCCATGTCTTTGGATCCGCGAGAACCTTTGGTTCTATGCGGAATATGTATTTGTATCCATCTATTGCACCCGGCTGGCATGCCGCGTATATAGCCAGAATGATGAACAACACAAAGAATGCAGGCATCAGGATCTTATTTGCCTTTTCGATGCCATTCCCTACTCCAAACATGAGGATGACGATTCCTATGACGAGGGCTATGATCTGCCACATATTATTGCCAAATGCAGAGGCCATGCCGCCAAATTCAGCACTGAATCCGTCTATGTCAGCTGGAGACAGCGTGCTTCCGGTGAAAGCACCGATCATATACTTGAGTATCCATCCCATGACTACGGTGTAACCGATCGCCATTGCAAGGGCACCGAGCACAGGTATTCCGCCGAGCAGCTCTCCAAGTTTTCGTTTCCCTTTTCGTTCCATAGCGATTCCAAATGCGTCGATTGGTCCAGACCTTGTAGCACGGCCAAAACTCATCTCGCCAATGACTCCGGTAAATCCTATAAGTACTACAAATATAAAATAGGGGATGAGATAAGATCCGCCCCCGTACATGGAGACCCTTGTGGGAAACATCCAGATGTTGCCCATTCCCACGGCTGATCCGATGCAGGCAAGGATGAACCCCCATTTGTTGTTAAAAGATTCTCTGGTTTTCATGTAATATTCCCTCCAAATATGTTTGTCCCCGCACCGCGCCAGATCTCCTTAACATCGTGAGTATTGTGCGAAAATGCGTTAACTTTATTAATATACATGAATTTGTTATGGATGTAAATTAAATTGTTTCATGCGCATTACCCTCTTGTGCATTACCTCTTGCGCATTACCCTTGCGTATTACCAACATGCAGATTACAATATATTAGGCAAAAATGGTTGTGTATTAAAAATGAGCCTGAATTTATTATGGATAGATGTCCGACAAGGGAGGCAGAATTATGGGATTACAGAACACAAAATCACAAAAATATGAGCATATAGTACATCCATTTCCACCGCTTTATGATGATGATTCGGAGATCCTTATATTGGGAAGTCTGCCATCAGTGAAATCCAGAGAGCAGATGTTCTTTTATGGACATCCCCAGAACAGATTCTGGAAGGTTATGAGCAGGGTGCTGGGGGAAGAACTCCCAACCACCATTGATGAGAAGAAGATTATGCTTCATGCACATCACATTGCACTCTGGGATGCTATATACAGCTGTGACATCATAGGGTCAAGTGACAGCAGCATAAAAAATGTAATTCCTACAGATCTTGGGAAAATAATCAGTTCATCAAAGGTGACAAAGGTCATATGTAATGGAAAGACATCCGGGAAGTATTTTTCAAAATACCAGCAGAAAGAACTCGATATAGAACCGGTGATACTTCCATCCACAAGTCCTGCAAATGCAGCATTTTCTGTGGATAAGCTGGTTGAGATCTGGGGGACTGTCATTCCGGATAGCTGTAAATCTCTTGAAACTTTTCAAAAGACGGGTGTTAAAAGCCCAATATAACTGCTCAAATGTAGATATAATGTAAATAGAATCTCAACATTTTCTAAAGCTTAAAAAAGAATGATGTACAATGTAGCAGAATATGTTATTATAAAGGACGCAGCCGGCTGACAGTGACAATTCAGATACAATGATACAAAAGGCTGTAGCAAGGTAATCAGAGATTATGGTCGGATCAAAAGGAGAGAAAAAATGGCACTTAGTTTTATTGAGATACTTAAGGTAGTGTTCCTTGGTATCGTTGAGGGAATCACAGAGTGGCTGCCTATCAGCAGTACAGGTCATATGCTTTTGGTGGATGAGTTTATCACGCTCGATGCCAGCGACAGTTTTAAGGATATGTTCTTTGTCATCATACAGCTTGGCGCAATACTTGCGGTAGTAACTATTTTTTGGAACAAGATGTGGCCGTTCCAGATGAAAGATAAGACGCAGTCGGTATTCAAGAAGGATACATGGAGCATGTGGTTTAAGACTGTTGTTGCCTGTATACCGGGAGCCGTAGTTACGTTATTGTTTGATGATTTTATTGAGGCTCATCTGCACACCGCAGTGGTCATATCGATAGCTCTTATATTTTATGGAGTTGCATTTATCGTGATCGAGAACTGGAATAAGACCAGGACACCTAAGGTTGAGACGCTGAATGATATTACATACAAAACCGCTTTTTTCATAGGAATGTTCCAAGTGCTTTCGATCATCCCAGGAACTTCACGTTCAGGTGCGACCATCATAGGCGCATTGCTTTTGGGTGTATCCAGAGTGGCAGCTGCGGAATTCACATTTTTCCTGGCAGTTCCAGTCATGTTTGGCCTCAGTGCACTTAAGCTCATAAAGTTTGGACTTTCATTTACCAGTGCAGAGTTTGCTATACTTATAATAGGATGTGTAGTAGCATATCTTGTTTCTATTGTGGTGATCAAATTCCTTATGGGCTACATCAAGAAACATGATTTCAAGATATTTGGATGGTACAGAATAGTTCTCGGAATTATAGTTCTTTTGTATTTTGCCTTCTTTGCGTAGAATTTTAAATGATGTGATATAAAAATTGGATAAAAATATAGCAAACACCCCATAATTTCATTTGTAAATGAGATTATGGGGTGTTTGTGTGTATAGTTTCCAGTTTAGAACAGGTTCATAGCTCCGATGATACCCTGGTTGCCTTCAAGCTTTGCAGGTACAATATACGTGTCCGGATCCTTTACCTGTGGCATATCAATGTATCCGGAGAGAAGTTCGGTGTAATATTTGCGGATCATAGGAAACAGAAATTCATTGGACATGACGCCTCCCCCAAGGACTATCCTTTCAACAGAGTAGCACATGGTATAGTTTACAAGAGCTTCTGCTATATAGTATGCTTCCAGATCCCATACAGGTGAGTCAGCGGGGATATCTTTGCCCTTCATCCCGGTTCTTCGCTCCAGCATAGGTCCCGCAGCCAGACCTTCAGCACAATTCTGATGAAAACGGCATGAACATGGCGTGTCATCGCCATCACGTCTAGGTATGAGGATATGACCTGTTTCCGGATGCATCATGCCGTGGATGAGATGTCCGTCAGCTATCACGCCGCCACCTATACCGGTGCCTATGGTGAGATACATTCCAGAGTGAAGTCCTTTTAATGCGCCGAATAGAAATTCGCCCCATGCAGCTGCATTTACGTCTGTATCCACAACAACCAGACGCTTAAGAGCCTCACTGAATGTTTTATAGAAATTGAATCCCTCCCATGCTTTCTTGGGACTCTTTAAAATGGTTCCGTATGATGGGGAATTCTGGTTTACATTTGCCGGTCCGAATGTTCCTATGCCAAGTGCTGATATGTTGTGTTTCTTAAAATAGTCTATCATGACTGGAACAGATTGATCAGGCGTATCTGTTGGAATAGATATTCTGTCTATTATGTTCTTGTTTTCATCACCTATTGCGCATACCATCTTGGTACCGCCGGCTTCGAGCGCTCCGTAGTACATATTTTCCTCCTCATCGCTGCAGTAAGACAGCATAAAATAATATAAAAAAGTTATATCTATTATAATATGAAGACAGATACATGTCACGCATAATGGTGCGAAAAAACAGTAACATGATGTACATTTTTTTGGACACTTGACAAAGTAAGATAGAGCCATATTAGGGAATGCAGGAGCGGAATGCATTCTAAAAAACGTTTTGTAGATACAGTTCAAAAGAGTGAACAGGAGGCGTGATTATGTTAAAAGGTTATTTCGTGTCAGATGGATATATGGGATATGTGGACGGTCAGTATCAGTTATTTGCTGATGAGAGTGATTATATCGACTATATTGAGAACTAAAAGAAATCTAACTTGAGTTTATTAGCTAATTAGCTGTTACTCATTATTATATATGTGTTATGATGCTGTAACGGGTTAGCAGATAAGAGGGTTATATATGCATGTATTAGAATATGTGCATTATTTGTATTGTATAAAGAAGATACTGCGAGACTATGTATGGGTGAATGATCAGAAAGAATAAGACGTAATATATGAATGTCAGAGGAGAACATAGTGGAGAAAGTATTGAACAGTACAGTATCAGAGAAACAATTAAATAGAAAAGAACATGTGATGGATATGACAGAAGGGAACAGTCTGAAACTTATCATGAAGTTCTCGATTCCTTTGCTCATAGGTAACCTGTTTCAGCAGGTCTACAGTGTGGTTGATTCAGTTGTTGTCGGAAGGCATCTCGGGGCAAATGCCCTGGGCGGAGTCGGTTCGGTTGGAATGATAAGTTTCCTGTTCTTTTCTTTGTGTAGTGGGATGGCATCTGGGATAGGTGTTGTCATAGCGAAGTATTTTGGTGCAAAGCGTGATGATCTTGTGCGAAAAGCCATAGCAAATTCCATTTACGTGATATTGGGAGTTGGCTTGCTCATGAGTGTGCTGGGGGTCTGCCTTACGGGGCCGCTCATCAGGCTTATGAACACGCCTGCGGAGACAGTTCCATACGCGTATACATATATGAAGATAACCTGTGCCTTTACGGTGGCAGTTGCGGTATATAATGGAATATCTTCGATACTGCGGTCTCTTGGTGATTCGAGAACTCCGCTGATATTCCTAATGATCGCATCAGTTATAAATGCAGTGCTGGACATAATATTTGTGGTATATCTGGATATGGGAGTTGCCGGAGCTGCGTATGCAACTGTATTCAGTCAGATTGTCTCAGGAATAGGCTCGATAATATATGCAGTGAAAACCAATTCATATTTCAAACTCAGACGAGAAGACTTTAGGGTAGATCACAGTATATTAAAAGCAGATTTCAAGATAGGACTTCCGATGGCAGTCCAGACTTCTATGATATCTATATCGTGCTCACTTCTTCAGGCACTTATAAATGGATATGGTCCTGCGGTCATGGCAGCTTACACTGCAACCGGAAAGGTGGAGGGGATAGTATTCCAGCCATTTTCGTCGCTTGGGCTTGCACTTTCGACATTTGCCGGACAGAACATTGGAGCAGAGCAATATGACAGAATAAAAAAGGCTGTATGGCAGGCGGAATGCATAACAATAGGTTTGAGCGCTGTACTCTTTGCTGCAATACTGCTTTTCAGAGAAAACATCATTCATTTCTTCGTGACGGATCAGGAGGTTATCCGCCTTGGCGCAAAGGGCATGGTGATATCGGGCAGCATGTATGTTGCACTTGGAACTATTTATACGTTGAGAGGTGCCTTAAACGGTATGGGTGATGTGCTATTCTCCATGATAAATGGTTTCCTGGAGGTCGGCGGCAGGGTTGTGTTTGCACTGATCCTCATGTATGCTTTGAATCTGGGATTCTGGGGAATCTGGTATACAAATATATTCACGTGGATAGTCATAGCACTGACAGCTGCGGTGAGACTGATCGTGTATCTGAAAAAGGCACAAAGAAATACTAACCAGATGTAATTATAAAATAATGATGATTAATGAAAAAAGACCGGACATGCTTAGGTATGACCGGTCTTTTATATTTTGACAAAAATCCAGTGCTATATTATTTTAGATATATAACAAATGGGAGATGCAGATCATATGTCAAATGAGATAACAGGAAATACTGCAAAAGAGAAAAGTCTGGATAGTATACACATAAGGAGCATAGTTGTACTTGCCATGTTCAGTTTTGTATTTCTGGGGACAGAGTTTTTCTATGACAATCGTGCTGCGGAAGTGGTGGATGCAAGGAAGGTACTTCTTTATCAGAGCGTGATATTGCTTGCAAGCGTAGTGGGGGTATTCATGTATGCCCAGATCCAGAAAAAGGTAGGAGACAATATCGTAAAAAAAGTGCTTATAGCCTCGAATTTTGTGGGGGTATTTGCACTTGCAGGGATAATGTTCGGAGATGAAAGCATAATATTGTTGTATGGCATAGTGTTCTTCATTATCTGGGGTATGACAGGATGCTGCACATATCATGCTGTGGCTGGTGCATATACGGATAGAAAGCATCTCACTGTGACGGTTGGCATATCATATGCCGTAGGGTTGTTTTTTCAGTATATCAATTATAATGTCATAGGCAGCATGACGATACGGCTAGTGGTGTTCATTTTGGCTGTCGTGGTAATTATGACAATATTTATGGTATATAGTGATACAGCGTACGCACCAGAGAAGATAGAGGATGCGGAGCAGAGCGCCGGTAGCAAGTCTATAGCATTTGCGTTCGTGATCGTAATATTGCTCATGACTTTCATATTTTCAGAACTTGACAATATTGTGACACTTGTACATGCAGAGGGCGGTGCGGATATAGGTCAGTGGCCAAGACTTTTCCTGGCGATCAGCGGTATAGCAGCGGGATTGCTGTTTGATATAAAGGATCAGAGATTTATGAACCAGATGATGTATTGTGTAACAGTGCTGTCTGTAATTGCAATGCTGGTCATAGAATTTGGGGGAGCGTTCCTCATAGGACTCATTGTATTTTATCTCGCAGCAGGATTTTTTGTTGTTTATTTCACCACAGGATTTATAAATGTCTCCTACACCATGAAATGGCAGTCATTTTGGGCGGGAGCAGGCAGGACGATAAATAATATTGGTGCAGGTATTGTGGGAGTTATATCATATGTGATCGTTAAAACGCCGGGGATCATGGCGATGAGCGTCACAGTTATACTGTTACTGGTTTTCATAAGTATAGCAGTGTTTGTGCTTGAGAGCCTTCAAAAGAAACAATATAGACAATATGATGAGGAAAAAGTGATGAGATCATCGAAGAGTTCAAGTGAAAAAACTGAGGTGGACTTTGAACGATTTGCAGACATGCACGGTCTCACTGGCCGTGAACGGGAGGTTTTGCAAAAACTCCTTATATCTGACGAAAGTATACAGAAGATTGCTGATGAACTATATATATCCAGGGCATCGTTATACAGACATATATCATCCATGAATGAAAAGACAGGGACTAAGTCAAGGGTAGGTCTGATACAGTATTATTACAGTTGGCACGAGGAATGACACTATAGATGGGAAAGTTTTGGATGACCAGCCGTGTCAGGAAACTTAAAATGACATTATTGATTAAAAAAATGAGATAAAACTGTCCAAAATTGAATATGAGACATATGTAACGTTACGAAAACGGCAGCAAATTACTATAATCTATGATATGAAACAGATGGGTGGAAGATGCATTTCATCTGTATACGAGAACTATCAAACTATCCTATCAAACTATCATAGAAAGGGGAATGACTATGAAACATTTCAGAAGATTGACATTTTTGCTGTCGTTTATTTTAATTCTGACAGCGGGCGGCGTTGTGGCGATGGCTGCGAACAATGGACCGTGTGAAGATGAGGAAGAGAGCTATGCATATGTTCAGTTTTACAATTCGGAGAAAGACGACATGATATATGTGTACAGCTTCAGAACTCCACAGGAAGGAATAGCGACAAGTGCAAAGGGTGCAGTATATGACAAAAAAACAAATACGCTGACACTCACCAATTGTAATATGCCAGACTATATGCTCAGCATGAATATGATGGGAGACAATTTCAAGATCAAACTGGTTGGTTCAAGTCACATAGGTATGTTGTGTGCCTGGGGATATGGATATGGCGGTTCGGTTGAGATTATTGGTGATGGTAAGTTATATGTCAATGAGGAACAGAAGAAGTCAGATGCCATAGTATTACAGCCGGAAGGAACAAAGTCTTACTTCAGGATAAGTGGGAATGCGGAAGTGTATGTATATGCAGGTAAAACAGATGGAAGTATTGTTATAGCAGATTATACAACTGTTTCTGATTGCTTTGTCGTGAATGGACTCACTGGTCTGAAAAAGGAGCAGGCGTCCGAGATGAGGTATGATGAAATACAGGCGATTATTGTAGACATGGAGAATTCACATGATTGTCACGTATATACAAAGGGCGATAATGGGAAAAAATATACAGTAGAAGATTATGTCAGAACTTACTATAACGATGATGGAAGTATAAAGGCAGAAAATGTTAAGGGATACACGTTATATGAGCTTATGATGATGCCTGGATATACAGACAAATATTATATGCGTGAAATTGATGCCACGGATGGTGTTTTTGATCCGGAAAAGTACGGTTATACAGATACGGAAGAAAACGTAAATGGGTATTCATACAGATCAACTATGCCGGCAAAAGTATATATTGATCAGAATACTGGCGACCGGTGTGTGTTCATGCGTGATGCAGTAGATGATAGTTATAAAGAGTTTGAAAATTTTAAGTATGATATCAAAGGTGAACTCGGAGATGTGACGGATAAATATGGAAATGTTATGTCGTACTGTATGGTTGAAAGGTCTAAGGATAATGTGAAATTCACAGATGTTGAGTTTTATGATCCTGATTATTTATTGTCACAGGGTTATAAGATTTCAGGTGAACTGGAGTACATAAAGGGACTTTATAAAGTGTACAGCAATGCCAAGTCGGCAGTCCTCACCTCAAAGACCCAGACTGTTTGTAAGCATACATCAAAGGTAAATAAGGTTACGAAAAAGGCGACAATGACGACCGATGGAATCATAACCACAACATGTAAATCTTGTGGCAAGAAGCTTTCAACATCAAAAATCGCCAAAGTGTCTACGGTTAAACTGAGCGCGGTGTCATGTGTATATAATGGCAAAGTCAGAACACCAGCCGTTCAGGTGAAGGATTCAGCTGGGAAGGCTCTGGTAAAGAATACAGATTACAAGGTCACTTACAGTGCGGGGAGAAAAAGTGTAGGAAAATATCTGGTAAAGGTCACATTTGCAGGTTCTAAATATTCTGGAAGTAAAAGGATGGCGTTTGAGATCAATCCAAAGGGAACAACGATAGTAAAGAAGGCGGCAGGAAAGAACAGTATTGCGATAAGATGGAGTGCCCAGAAGGTAGAGACCTCCGGATATCAGATACAGTGTTCGACTGATAGCCGATTCAGGAAGAGCAACAGGACTGCCACGCTGCGAAATAACGCCACGACATATTACAAGATATCAAAATGCAATACCGGCAGCGTTTACTATGTGAGGGTAAGAACATATAAAAATGTGAAGGTGAGCGGAAAAGTTGTTAAAATCTATTCAGCATGGAGCAAAGTGGTTGCGATAAAAGCAAAATAGATGATCAAAAGTAAACGAAGACCAGAAAAATATCACAGCGGGCATTTCATATGACATGGAATGTCCGCATTATTTATATGTGGAAAAATCACCTCAAAGTATTATAATATACGGTGAATTTAGTATTGAGCTAAGAACTGTGAATGGAGAATAATATAATATGAAGAAAATACTCGTGGCAGTGGATTCATTTAAGGGAAGCATGACTTCCATTGAGGCGGGGGAATCCATAGAAAAGGGAATAAAAATAGTACTGCCAGACAGTCAGGTCAGGGTTAGGCCTGTGGCTGACGGCGGCGAGGGTACAACAGAGGCTATTATATATGGAAGAAAAAATGTTAATGTAGAGAAGTGCACGGTGACGGGACCGCTAGGAGAGCGGCTTACGGTGAGTTATATCACATACGATGCAGATGAGGGAAAGACAGCGGTCATGGAGATGTCAGCTGCTGCGGGACTTCCGCTTGTCTCGGAGGACCGGAGAGATCCGATGCACACGACGACATATGGTGTCGGCGAGATGATAAAGGATGCCGTTTCAAAGGAATGTGAGCGTTTTATCATCGGGATAGGTGGCAGTGCTACAAATGACGGCGGGATAGGAATGCTTCAGGCACTTGGCTTTTCTTGCCTTGATGCGGATGGGAGGGATGTGCCATATGGAGCGGAGGGACTTGGAGTCCTAGAACGTATCATCAGCCCGTATAAGCCGGAGAGAGGTGGAAATACTGTAGAATTTTTTAGTGTTGGTGACTCTGGCATGCATAGCGGAGACGACGTAGATGTTGCATTAAAGTTATCTTACTGCACGTTCTTAATAGCTTGTGACGTGACGAATCCACTTGTAGGTGAGCTTGGATGCAGCCGTGTATTTGCACCGCAAAAAGGTGCGGATGCGGAGTCTGTTGAGCTTATGGATGTATATATGAAGCATTATGCTGATGTAGTGGAAAGATCCGTTGAAGGAAAAGCTGACAGATACACCCCAGGTTCCGGCGCGGCGGGGGGCCTCGGATATGCATTTCTCATGTTCCTCGGCGGAAAACTAACGCCGGGAATTGATATAGTTTTGTCTGAGACAGGGCTTGAGACAGATGTAGAGTGGGCGGATACAGTCATAACAGGTGAGGGCAGGATAGATGCTCAGACCATGATGGGTAAGACCCCATCCGGAGTGGCAAAGCTTGCAAAGAAACACGGTAAATATGTGATCGCCATAGGAGGATGTCTCGGAGATGGTGCAGAGAAATGCATCAAAGAAGGCGTGTTCAATGAGTGCTATGCGGTAAACAATGTGCTTGGTATAGATGACAGTGATCCGGAGCAGGTGAGAACGGCGATGAAGCCTGAAAATGCTGCGGCGAATCTGACGACGTGTGCCGCAAGGATCACAGAACTTAAGGAACAGATGTCGGCACGTGTGTGCAGACCTGCACGGCTTAGATAGATATGGTATTTTTACGAGGAGGATAAAAAGATGACAAGAGAAGAAGCGTGGGAATTATTCACAGAGTACAACAAGAACGAGTTCAGGACATTCAGACCATGATCCGGGGTATAAAGAAAATCGGAGAATTTGTCCGCAAAGAGACAGTGCTAAGTGTGGCACTTTTTCTGGCAGTGATATCGGCATTTGTTGTGCCTCCGGACAGCGCGTATGTGGACTACATAGATTTTAGGACACTTGCAATCCTGTTCTGTCTTATGACGGTGGTCGCGGGATTTTCACAGCAGGGGATTTTTAACATCGTAGCAAAGGGCATGATAAATCGTATGGGGTCACTCATGGCGGTGACATTTGTGCTTGCATTTATGTGTTTCTTTTTCAGCATGTTCATTACAAATGATGTGTCGCTCATAACATTTGTACCGATGACACTCACGGTCCTTGGTATGGCAGGAGAGGAAGTACTCACCAGATGGATGGTGCCGGTGATAACCCTCCAGACCATAGCTGCGAACCTTGGCAGTATGCTGACACCCATAGGCAATCCGCAGAACCTGTATCTGTACGGACTTGCAGGAATCAGCGCAGGCAGGTTTGTATTGCTCATGCTGCCATATACAGTGGCATCGGCAGTGCTTCTTGTGATATGGATCATAGTATGTATGAAAGGAAAAAACAGGCAGCTTGAGATCAGACTCTCGGACGGAGATGTACAGGTTGACAGGAAGCTTGTCGGAATTTACTGCATACTTTTTGTGTTGTCATTGCTCACCGTGGCGCGGATCGTCCCATACTGGGTGACATTTGCGGTAGTGCTTGTGGTAGTCCTTATATGCCAGAGAAGATTGCTGCTGAAGGTAGACTATTCGCTGATATTCACATTTGTGGGATTCTTCGTGTTTATCGGAAACATGGGAAGAATAGAAGGATTTAGGACATTTGTAGAGAATGTTCTTGGCGGGCATGAGATGATCACCTCTGTCATTGCCAGCCAAGTCATAAGCAATGTTCCGGCTGCAGTATTGCTGTCAGGATTTACAGACAGTTACACAGATCTGATAATCGGCACCAATCTAGGCGGACTTGGAACTCTGATAGCGTCCATGGCAAGCCTGATCTCATTCAAATACGTGGCGAGACAGGACAAGGGCGCCAGAGGAAGATATCTGGCATACTTCACATTTGCAAATGTGCTGTTCCTGGCGGTACTAATATGCATTTGGAATATAATAAAATAAACGTGCCTTACGATGAACAATATTCACTGCTGTCATACATTGTGTAAGACTATTTTAGCCAAAAAATTATTGCCCTTAGATGGCAGTAGTCATAAAATAGAAGGGTAAGTTTCTTCAAATTAAGGAGGCAGATAATATGAGTAAGAATCTTGGTGCAAAACCTATGCTGGTGCCACAGCCGGTCATGATGATCGGAACATACGATGTCGATGGCAATGCAAATGTCATGAATGCGGCATGGGGCGGAATAGTCGGAGAAAATGAGATCATATTTGACCTTGGAAGTCATAAGACTACCGAGAATATAAAGCTGAACAAAGCGTTCACAGTTGCCATTGCTGATGCAGAGCATGTGGCAGCCTGTGACTATGTGGGAATCGTGTCGGCAAATGACGAGCCAGACAAGATGAAGAAGGCTGGTTTTACAACCAGAAAGAGCGAGTTTGTAAATGCTCCAGTCATCAACGAGCTTTCACTGACAATGGAGTGCAAGCTCAAGGAGATCATAGACGGGGACAAGTTCCTCGGCGAGATCGTAAATGTTGTTGCAGACGACCGTATCCTGGGCGATGACGGCGAGATCACATATGAAGAGTTCCATCCTATCGTGTTTGACACCATCGGACATGGATATTTTGCACTCGGCGACAGGGTTGGCGATGCTTTCTCAGAGGGTAATAAGTTGAAGTAGACAAGCTTGTAACTTGGGAAAATCATCAAATTGTACATTGTAACATGAAAAAATTAGCCGTTTTCGGAAGAAAAACCTTAATTTTTCAAGCAAATGTTCAATATACATATGGAAAAAGGCGAAATAATGTGATATAACAGACACATATAAAAAAGCACAAGCTAAAGTGAAAGGAAGATTTAGATATGGATAAGAAGAATATCGATTGGGCAAACCTTGGATTTGGCTATGTTCAGACAGATAAGAGATTTGTAGCAAATTATAAGGATGGAGCATGGGATGAGGGTACACTCACAGAGGATCCTAACGTAGTATTAAACGAGTGCGCAGGTGTTCTTCAGTACGCTCAGACAGTTTTCGAGGGAATGAAGGCTTACAGAACAGAGGATGGACGTGTTGTATGTTTCCGTCCTGACCTGAACGCAAGCAGAATGGCAGACTCAGCAAGAAGACTTGAGATGCCACCTTTCCCAGAGGATAGATTTGTTCAGGCAATAGTAGATACAGTAAAGGCAAACATTGATTATGTACCACCTTACGGATCAGGTGCTACATTATATATCAGACCATATATGTTCGGTTCAAACCCTGTTATAGGTGTAAAGCCGGCAGATGAATATCAGTTCAGAATCCTCACAACACCAGTTGGTCCTTACTTCAAGGGCGGTGCAAAGCCTATCACAATCAAGGTTTCAGATTTCGATAGAGCAGCACCTCACGGAACAGGACACATCAAGGCTGGTCTTAACTATGCAATGAGCCTTCATGCAATAGTTACAGCACACAAAGAGGGATTCGATGAGAATATGTATCTCGATGCAGCTACAAGAACAAAGGTTGAGGAGACAGGTGGAGCAAACTTTATCTTCGTTACAAAGGACGGCAAGGTAGTTACACCTAAGTCAAACAGTATCCTCCCATCGATCACAAGACGTTCACTGATGGTAGTTGCAAAGGATATCCTTGGACTTGAGGCTGAGGAGAGAGAAGTATACTTCGATGAGGTTAAGGATTTTGCAGAGTGTGGTCTGTGCGGTACAGCAGCAGTTATCTCACCTGTAGGTAAGATCAACGACCACGGCAAGGAGATCTGCTTCCCAAGCGGTATGGAGAAGATGGGACCAGTTATCCAGAAGCTGTATGATACTCTTACAGGAATCCAGATGGGCAGAATCGAAGGTCCAGAGGGATGGCTTAAGGTAATCGAGTAATGATCGAGTAATTCGGTGTAAGATAATAAATATTGAGAACATTATAACCCCACTGATGTCTGATGGTAAGTCGGATGTCGGTGGGGTTTTTGCGTATCCAAGTTAGTTTGGTGTAAGAAAGATTAGCCCCATATACTAACAATTAGAATTGACTTGCACCGACCCTGAAGAGTTATAATTGTGTAGACAATAGAAGAAACGAAAGACAAATTGCATATCGGATAGTGCATTGAAACATAATATAATTCATTAAAACAATTATTTTGAAGGGGTGGTTACTATGATGTCATTATCAGATGCAGTAAACGGTTTCTCAGGAGAGGTAGCCTGGAACTGTGCGGACAGATCACTGTTCGGCGCATGCCAGCTTGAGACCGGAGATCAGGTGCAGGTCGTATCGTCTTACTTTGGCAATGTGATAATCAAGGCAAATGGAAAAAGACTAGCGATAACAAGGGACGCGGCGGAGCGGATAAAGCTAGCTTAGATTGAAAGCGGAAGAAACGGAAAAAACGGCAGTTGCTGGAGAACAGCGGCTGCCGGTTTTTTGTCATAAAAATTATTAAATCTTTATAGATATTTAATTGACTGAGAATATATGCAATGATAAACTTTCAAAGATATTCAAATAAAGTAAGAATACGCTTGGAAATGTAAAGGGGAAAACAACGTCAGCTAAAGCATGGCATTTTCTCCGTCAGAAGAAAGCGTAGATATCAGATGAATGTATCTCTGCATAATGTACATTAACGTGTACAACATAATATCACCTGTACAGGTGATGTTATGTTGTGCACATAGAAAGACTAGAGGGGGATACATTCATCTGATTAATAATTGTTCAAGGAGGAAATGACATGCAGATATTCAGAAATCTGAAGCCGTATTGGAAGTCGGTCATTATCATAGCCCTGCTTCTCGTTCTGCAGGCATACTGTGATCTGTCACTTCCGGACTACACCTCAAAGCTCATAGATACCGGTATACAGAACTACGGTATAGAGAACTGTAGCCCAAAACAGATCCCGGAGAAAGCCTACAACGTGATAGACGGATTTATGGATGACGATGAGAAAGCCGTATGGGAGAAATATTATAAAGACGGTTCGGATGGTTATTACTATCTGACAGAAGACGGCGAGGAACACATAGAAGAAGTGGATAGTGCCTGTATGAAGGGCCTTATGATGTATTACTATCCATATCAGATGGTGAACTCTGACGAGGACAATGCAATTAAGGCAGGACTCGATAAGATGGGAATCACCCTTGACGAGATGCCGGAGGAGATGTGGGCGCAGATCGGTGAACAGATGAAGCCTACGGTTGACGGCATGCTCGACAGCATGGGTGAAGACTATATGGAATCCACAGCCATAGCATGTACAAGGATATGCTACGACAGCTTTGGCTACGATTATAAGGCAGGACAGATGTCATATCTGAAGTGGGCAGCGGTGAAGATGCTTGGGATGTCACTTCTCATGGCTGCAGCTGCGGTTCTCATAGGACTTGTGGCGTCAAGGGTTGCGGCAAGCGTTGCCTGCGGACTCAGAGAGAAGGTGTTCAACAAGGTTATCGCATTTTCGGATGCTGAGATCAACAAGTTCTCAACCGCATCTCTTATAACGAGATCTACAAATGATGTCCAGCAGATACAGATGGTTACAGTTATGATGCTCAGAATGGTTCTATATGCACCGATACTTTCTATTGGAGGAATCGTCAAGGTTGTTGAGAATGGAGCCGGAATGGGCTGGGTAATATTCATCGGTATAGCAGCAGTTGTGATTCTCATGGGAACGCTTATGGTCATCGCCATGCCAAAGTTTAAAGTTATGCAGACACTGGTGGACAGAGTAAACCTTGTGTCAAGAGAGATACTTACAGGTATCCCGGTTATCAGGGCATTTGGCAGAGAGGAACGAGAGGAAGAGAGATTTGACGAGGCAAATAAAGACCTGACGAAGAACACATTGTTCGTCAATAGAGTCATGACATTTGCAATGCCTATACTCATGTTCATCATGTATGCCATAAGCATACTCATAGAGTGGGTGGCAGCTCACAAGATTGATGCGGGTGTCCTCCAGGTAGGATCAATGACTGCATTTATTACATACACAATGCTTATTATCATGTCGTTCCTTATGCTCAGCATGATGTCAGTCATGCTCCCTCGTGCCAGTGTGGCAGCAGACAGAATACAGGAGATCATAGATACGGATGTGACGGTTCAGGACGCAGCCGGGGCAAAGAAGCTTGAAGCACCAAGGGGTGTCGTAAAGTATGACAATGTCGCATTTGCATATCCGGGAGCAGATGAGAACGTACTTGAGAATATCTCATTTGAGGCCAAGCCTGGACAGACTACGGCGATCATAGGAAGTACCGGTTGTGGTAAGAGTACACTGGTTCAGCTCCTCCCGAGATTCTATGATGTTACGGAGGGGTCGATAACGATAGACGGACAGGATATAAGAGACCTCACCATGGAGAGCGTGAGACAGAATATCGGTTTTGTTCCGCAGAAGGGAATTCTGTTCTCGGGAACGATTGCGTCCAATATAAGATTCGGTGCACCAGATGCATCTGATGAAGATGTCAAGCTTGCAGCTGAGATTGCCCAGGCATCCGACTTCATAGAGGAGAAGGAGCACGGTTACGACAGTGCGGTTGCCCAGGGCGGTGGAAATGTGTCCGGTGGTCAGAAACAGCGTCTTGCTATAGCCAGGGCCATAGCGAGAAAGCCGAAGATCCTGATATTTGACGACAGCTTTTCGGCGCTTGATTTCAAGACGGATGTGGCAGTCAGAAAGGCACTTGGCGAGCACGTAAATGACAGTACAGTATTTATCGTTGCACAGCGAGTAAGCACCATACTCTCAGCAGATCAGATACTTGTGCTTGACGAGGGTACGATAGTCGGCAAGGGAACTCACAAGGAACTCATGCAGACCTGTGAGGAGTACAGGCAGATAGCCGAGTCGCAGCTTTCCCCATCGGAGATAGCAGCCAGTCTTGGAACTGACTCAGAAAGGCAGGTGTAGGACATGGCAGAACAGAATCAGACAAATAATCAGAGAAGTTTCAGAGGCCCTAGAAGAGGCCACGGTCCTATGAGGGGCGGCGAGAAAGCCAAGGACTTCAAGGGAACGATAGGAAAGTTATTCAGATATATAGGCAAGTACAAGGCAGCGGTTGTTGTCGTTGCTATATTTGCAATTGGAAGTACAATATTCAACGTAGTATGTCCGAAGGTACTCGGCAAGGCGACAACAGCCCTGTCCGAGGGGATCATGAACAAGATAACAGGCAACGGCGGAATTGATTTCACGTATATCGGTAAGATATTGCTGTTCTGTCTCGGTTTGTATGTGCTAAGTGTGACATTTAGCTTTGTTCAGGGCTTCATCATGACCAGTATCACCCAGAAGGTGTGCTACAGGATGAGACGTGAGGTATCCGAGAAGATCAACAGGATGCCGATGAGCTACTTTGAGAGCAGAACCTATGGCGAGGTACTTTCAAGGATCACAAATGATATAGACACCATGGGAAATGGTCTGAACCAGAGTATCACACAGCTCATTACATCGGTTAGTACGGTCATCGGTGTAATCGTGATGATGCTCACGATCAGCCCGCTTATGACACTTATATCAGTGCTGATACTTCCGATAAGTATCATGCTCATGATGTTTGTCATCAAGAAATCCCAGAGATTCTTCAAGCAGCAGCAGGAATACGTGGGACACATAAACGGCCAGGTTGAAGAGGTGTATGGCGGACACAATGTCATAAAAGCGTTCAATAAGGAGAACGACGTTAGAAGAGAGTTCCATGAGACAAATGAGACTCTGTACAAGTCAGCATGGAAGTCACAGTTCTTCTCAGGACTGATGCACCCTATTATGATGTTTGTCGGTAATCTGGGCTATGTGGCAGTTGCCATATCAGGTGCGGCTCTGGCGATCAGAGGAACTATCCAGATAGGTGATATCCAGGCATTTATACAGTACGTGAAGAACCTCACACAGCCTGTTCAGCAGGTTGCCCAGGTCACAAATATGATGCAGCAGATGGCAGCAGCCGCTGAGCGAGTATTTGAACTTCTTGAAGAGAAAGAAGAGGAGCAGATAGTAGAGAATCCTGTATCCACAGAGGGAATCAAGGGTGAAGTTACATTTGAACATGTAAAGTTTGGCTACAATCCGGATCAGATCATCATCAAGGATTTCTCAGCCCATGTAAAACCGGGACAGCAGGTAGCCATAGTCGGACCTACCGGAGCGGGCAAGACCACCATGGTCAAGCTGCTCATGAGATTCTACGACGTGAATGGCGGTGCTATACTTCTGGACGGACACAATATTAAGGACTTCAACAGGCGTGAACTCAGGGATGTATTTGGCATGGTGCTTCAGGATACATGGTTGTTCAAGGGCACTATCATGGAGAATATCAGATATGGAAGATTGGACGCTACGGATGAGGAAGTTATCGCGGCGGCAAAGGCAGCTCATGCACATAGATTTATCTCGGCACTTCCGGGTGGATACAACATGGAGCTCAATGAGGAGATAACAAATATCTCCCAGGGACAGAAACAGCTCTTAACTATCGCAAGAGCAATTCTTGCTGACAATCCGGTCCTGATCCTCGATGAGGCTACATCGTCAGTCGATACGAGAACAGAACACAGGATTCAGAGAGCCATGGACAATCTGATGAAGGGCAGGACAAGCTTTGTCATAGCCCACAGACTGTCAACCATCAAGAATGCAGACATCATCCTTGTTATGAAGGACGGTGACATCATAGAGCAGGGTAACCATGATGAGCTCATGGCTCAGAATGGATTCTATGCGGATCTGTATAACTCGCAGTGGAGTTAAAGAATATTGAATAATAGGGTATGAAAGCCTGTATAAGCCTATATGAAATCATATTTGACGATTGTCATTGTGGATGATTTCACATAGGGATTATGCAGGCTTTTTATTATAGATTTGGCGGTTTATAGAATTTTAAGCATTGATAGTGGAGTACTCTTATCATATTCCATAGTTTAAAACTATGACGAGCCTCAAAATAATAGTATTTTCCATGGACAGCCTATCCTGCTAGAATATCCTCAAGTTAAGAAAACGAGAAAACACTACGGAGGATAAAGACGTATGAGCAAATTACAGACACCTTTCAGATACGATTTTGTAGGAAGCTTCCTGAGACCACAGGTACTCAAGGATGCGAAGGCAGCATATAGGGACGGAAAGATCTCCAAGGAGGAGTTCGATAAAGTTGTTGATGAGGAGATCATCAAGGTCGTTGCAAAGCAGAAGGAACTCGGATTCCATGCGATCACAGATGGCGAGTTCAGAAGAACATTCTGGCATCTTGACTTTATGTGGGGACTTGATGGCGTTGCCCATGAGAACACTGGAAATGGTGTGAAATTCGATGCAGAGCTTGCAGTTCTTGACGACACTTATCTTGTAGGCAAGATAAAGGCAAAGGCGCACCCATTTGTTGAATATTTTAAGTTCTTAAAACAGTTCGAGGATGAGAATACTGTTGCAAAGTATACGATACCGGCTCCTGCACAGACATTTCAGCAGATGATAGTACCTGACAATATTGCAAACACAAGGAAGTTCTATCCTGCAAATGAGGAGCTTATCCAGGACATTGGAAAGGCTTATCAGGATGTAATTAAGCAGTTCTATGATGCAGGCTGTCGAAATCTTCAGCTTGACGATTGTACATGGGGCGCCATAGTGGGGGATGCCGCAAAGCAGAGATATAAGGCACTTGGAATATCACTTGAGGATGTCAAGAAAGAGCTGCTTGCAGTGAACAACCTTGCATTGGAGGGAAAGCCGGAGGATATGGTTATTACATCACATATCTGCAGAGGAAATTATCACTCAACATTCTTCACCAGTGGTCCTTATGACACAGTTGCAGATTACGTATTTGCAAATGAGAATGTGGATGCGCTGTTCCTTGAGTATGATGATGAGAGATCAGGCGGATTTGCACCTCTTGCAAAGGTTTCAGAGAACAAGAAGGTCGTGCTCGGACTCATCACTACAAAGTCTCCGGTTCTTGAGGATAAGGAGAAGGTCATTGCAAGGATCCATGAGGCTGCAAAGTATGTACCACTTGACAGATTATGCCTGAGCCCTCAGTGTGGATTTGCATCTTGTGAGATCGGAAACAAGCTGACAGAGGAAGAGCAGTGGGCAAAGCTCAAGCTCGTTAAGGAGATAGCAGAGGAAGTCTGGTCATAAAATAGAGTATTATAGAAGTGAAGTGGCGGCGAACAGAAGCAAGAATCTGTTCGCCGCTTTTTTGCGTTATGAAATCTGTTATATACAAGCCTGATCGATATATGATACTATTAAGAAACGCGGAATCCTTGCGTGAGTTATATTCCCAGTGCTTTTGCTCGTGAGGATGCTTCTTCTGAGAAAGAAGAATACTAAAGAAAATGTGTGTTAAAAAGCAGAAATATAGATATAGTTAGGAGTTAGATTCATGAAAAAGATTGTAGAGATGTGGAATAGAGTGTCGCTGATCGCGAAGATATTGGTTGGAATAGTGATCGGTGCGGTGCTGGGACTTCTGGTGCCGGGGGCAACGGGAATAGGCCTGATCGGAACCATGTTCGTCAGGGCGCTCAAGGCAATTGCACCGATACTGGTGTTTGCCCTTGTCATCAGCTCAATTGCAAATGCAGGAAAGGGAAATGGCCAGCAGTTCCGTATGGTGACGATCATGTATATGCTCAGCACGCTATGCGCAGCAGTAGTGGCGGTGAGCGCAAGTTTTATTTTCCCTGTAACCATGACACTGGACCTTGAATCATATCAGGCGGATGTCGTCCCGTCGGGAATCATGGAGGTCCTCCAGAATCTTTTGCTCAACATCACCGATAATCCCGTAAATGCGATACTCAACGCAAATTATCTCTGCATACTTGCATGGGCACTTTTGTTTGGACTTGCCATGCGACGGACAAGCAAGTCTATAAAATCTGCACTTGTATCCATATCGGATGCGGTATCAACCGTCGTGAGGTGGATCATCGGGTGCGCACCATTTGGAATCATGGGACTTGTGTTCACGACAGTATCGGAGAGTGGATTGTCGATATTCAAGGAATATGGCAGATTGCTGCTTGTGCTTGTGGGCGCCATGCTTACGGTTGCATTGATCGTAGATCCGCTCCTTGCGACTATCGTCTTAAGGAGAAATGCATATCCACTTGCGTGGAGATGCCTCAGAGAGTCAGGTGTGACGGCGTTCTTCACCAGAAGTTCTGCGGCAAATATCCCAGTGAACATGTCACTTTGCAAAAGACTTGGACTTGACCCGGATGTGTATTCGGTATCCATACCGCTTGGCGCGACCATCAATATGGATGGTGCCGCCATCACTATAACTATAATGGCGCTTTCCGTTGCAAATACCATGGGAGTGTCGGTTGACGTTCCGACAGCACTCATGCTCAGTCTTATGGCAACCCTTGGGGCGTGCGGTGCCTCAGGTGTTGCGGGAGGTTCGCTGTTGCTCATTCCTATGGCGTGCTCGCTGTTTGGAATCCCACAGGATATATCCATGCAGGCTGTTGCTGTCGGAATGATCATCGGAGTGGTCCAGGATTCACTTGAGACGGCAATCAACTCATCGGGAGATGTACTCTTTGCCGCTACAGCGGAGTACAGACAGTGGCAAAATGACGGCAGAGAGTTTAAGATAGGTGCCATCGTGAATCCAGATGAGTAGGATATTCCCATATAAAAAATAATCGGGCATGTTCAGGAAGAAACATACCCGGTTATTTTTGTCTTTATATTCCCCGTATCCCTGATTCCACAATTCCATTTGAATCTTTAGAGATTCCCTCAAGAACATGCGGAATTACCAACATATCCGTTCCGCATTTAGGACATGCCGCAATTCCCAGCAGTTCGCTGGTGCTTTCCAGACGATATTCAGACTGATATTCTATACCATCTTTCTGCCACATAAAAATGTGTCCGCATTTGAAACACTGCACTTCCCTGAATGTATTCCCCATAATAAATAATAACCTCCGTTGCAGTTTAGTCGTATTTTTAGTTTAACTCATCGCTATTAACAATGAAAGAAACTACAGGTTTATCTTCATTAAATGCAATATTAAACACAAACAGTATTCATTATTTATAGAAACTTATCCAGCTCCGCATCCACATTCTTCCTCTTCTTGATCTTTGGGTAGTCGATGACTCTTTCAAATATACAATATCCTAAACATGGTTTGCAACAGATGAAGAACTTTTATATAATTGTAGACAGTATGCGGAAGCTAAGATAACATATGAAAACTGAAAGAAAAACGGAAAAATGAACACTATGAAGAACGAGCCATTGTCTGGCAGATTAATGCCAGATACAGAGAATAACAAAACAGAATATAAGGCACATTACCATCTACCCGGACTTTTTGAATTCTACGAGCTGTACAAGGTATTTCTGCCGCTATACCGTGGGCACAGGGAATATTTTTATGACTGGTGTGATATCGGTTCAGTGTATGGCACACCGGGTGACTGCCTCTGGGGCGGTGGCAGAGTGGGATATGGTGACAGCGATGCCGGAGATGTGCTGGAACTTATGAGTGATTATGGAATATCGGCGAGACTGACCTTCAGCAACTCACTACTGAGACCGGAACACCTTGCTGATAAGCGGTGTAATTACTTGTGCAGGGCGTTTGAGGATGGCGGGGCAGTTGCATATGACACCCAAAGCAGGAGTATCATGCTAAGACCTAACCAGTCAGAAGGCAGGGCATATGTTCAAAATGGCGTCATAGTCCATTCGGAGCTGCTACTTGACTATCTGCAGGAGAATTATTCGGGACTATATATGGTTTCATCGACAACAAAGGTCATCACGGACTTTGATCTGTTTTTAGCAGAGCTTGACCGGGATGAATTCAGGTATGTTGTGCCGGATTTCCGGCTGAACAAAGCATTTGACAGGCTGGGAGCGCTTTCGCAAAAGCAGAAAGACAAGGTGGAATTCCTGTGCAACGAGTGTTGTTCGTTCTCCTGTCAGGACAGAAAAGCCTGCTATGAGGATGTGAGCCGTATGGCTCTCGGTGAGAGACCAATTCACCGCTGTACATCGCTAAACGCGGCAGACGGATATCGTTTTTCAAAGGCAATGGAGAATCCTGGATTTATAGGTATAGATGATATAAGGAACATTTATCTGCCGCTGGGATTTTCCAATTTCAAGATAGAGGGAAGAAGTCTTGGAAGTGCCATAGTGCTGGAATTTCTGCTATACTATATGACAAAGCCAGAGTATCAGCTGCGGGTAAGAGAAGAGATATATCTTGACAATACGCTGGATCTGTTCTAGGCATGCATATAACTGAAAAAATGATGATCGAAAGGGAAAAAGGGGTATGGAAAGAATTAAAAATTTATCTAAGACGCAGAAGGTTCTGATGATCATTATAGTGGTAATGATCATAGCATTTTCTATAATTTATCCGATTATAATGGCCATAAAGGGAATAGAATTCAGGGGTGACTTTCTGCCCCGAAAAGAAGAACAGGGAAATGTGACATATACAGATGGATATACAAGCATCACAGTATATGATGACCAGAGGATAGAATTTAAGTGTTATCACCGATTTACAGGAGACGAATATAGGGACATAACATATGGACCATATAGCTGGATGGAGGATCCTTCTGTCATACCAGCAGGGACAGAGGATGGCATGTTATCATCTGATGATTATATCGGAGTAAAGATCATGGAAGGTGATAAGGTGTTTTTTAGAGGCGCTGTCTCAAAAGATGGCTACATGGTATACAATGCGGACGGCACGATGGCAAACGATTTTGATGTGGTTTTAGGAGATTATTATGCAAATCCGCCGGATATTTATGAAATAGTGAAGTTTATTACTGGTCCGCAGACTACAAACAGAGGAAATATAGTATTATATATATTCGGAATCATTATATGCATTATTGCAGTCGTAAGCATGTTGTTTCCTGATGAACTTTTCAAACTGGCTATGTGGCCCAGAGTGAGAAACTTGCATGATGTTGAGCCGTCGGACTGGGAACTTGCAGTCCGTGTCATTGAGTGGTACGTGCTTACAATTGGTGCATTTGTGGTATTTGTGATTGGGCTTACGATGGGCAGTGTGACGTGATGACACCGGATGTGAGAATGAAAAAAGTGCTTAGCACATAGATTATAGACAAATAGATGAAAGGACAACTTGAATAATATGGCATACACACCGAATGATATATATGATTACATAATTGAGAATGACAGGGAATCAGAATTCCTGCAGGCGATAACACTCCATAAACAGAACTTTTCCATAGGAGAGATTACGGACAGGCGTTTTCTCATAAAAGAAGACAAGACGGTAAAGTTTATATCAAAGATGTATAAGATAAATATACAGATCACAGATGACGACATCATAACAGCGGTCATGAACGGTCTGTACGTGAGTGCATTTATCTCAAGACAGGGCGATGCCTACAATGTGCATTTTCTGGTACATGCCTATCCGGAAAATATGAAGTCGCAGTTTGAGGATGAGATATTAAAGGAAGTGCTTCGGTATATGATCATGATGACTATTGTACGGCTGAGACTGGATACGCCGGAGAAGGTGGAAGAATATCTGGGGAGCAGGGAGTAGCACTTTATGTAAATAAAGCTTATAGCCGCACCCCATGTGTATACGGAAAGTCAGGGGATGATATGTGAAGTATATCACAATCACCCCCTGGCTTTTTTATGAATAATATTTGGCTGTTATAAAGTAGTTTTGATGAAACAAAAAAGCTGTCTGAAATAATTCAGACAGCTTCTGTCACGTGCGCAAGAGGATTCGAACCCCCGACACCTTGGTCCGTAGCCAAGTGCTCTATCCAGCTGAGCTATGCACACATGTTGATTAACAACATCAGTTATACTACAACAGATTTGAGCAAATGTCAAATAAAAAGTTGCAAATATTTCAATTTTTTCATTCTCCCTGTGGTTGAAAAAATATCAGTAGGAGAAAAATAACTGTAATTATTCTTTAGGTGATTCTCTCTTAAGTTCAGGAATATATCGCTGACCATAAATGCTGTTCTTGATGGACTGCATCTCAAGGTCTGTTGCGGATATCACATCTGCGCATTTCTTAAGTCTTGCGGAGATCATGTCCACGTTCGGGATATCCTTCTTATATCTGAGCTGGTGATCCAGGCTCGCCCAGAAGTCCATCGCGATTGTTCTGATCTGTACCTCCACACGCATATTCCTTGTGTGGTCTGCGAAGAACACAGGAATCTCGACTATGACATGCAGACTGCGGTAGCCATTTGGCTTTGGATGCAATATGTAGTCTTTTGCTTCAATCAGGGTGATATCGTCCTGACTTATGAGCTTTTCTGCCACCATATATATGTCGTCGATGAATGGGCAGATGACTCTTATTCCGGCGACATCATCCAGATTGTTCAGTATACTTGCACATGTAACCGGACAGCCCTTGCTAGCAAGCTTTTTGGCAATGCTGACAGGCTTTTTGATCCTTGACTGTATGAATTCTATAGGATTTCTCTTATATCTTACGCTGAAATCATCGTTCAGCACTTCGAATTTTGTCTTCACCTCTCTGATGGCACATGAATACATCATCATGATCTCCTCAAAGCTCTGCATCTCCTGCATGAAGGGATTTTCCTCCGGGCGCAGAAGGGAATTGATGTATTTGCTGTTCAGAGCATTTGTCTGTATTGATTCCATAACTCCTCCAAAATGTAAAAAACTGAAATGGTGTGTCCTGTTGCACAACTATGTGTATTATACTACATTCCACTTGTGCTTAAAAATAAAATTTTATAAAATACCTGTGAATGATCAATAAATACTGACAGGCATAACCCTTTTGCTTTATTTGTCAGTTCACAGAGTCAGGAGAAGACAATGAGCTATTTTGATGAGATGATCGCCACGGAGCGTATACCGGATTCCTATGTGGGATGGGAACAGTACAGACGTGAGGTGACGGAATATATAGAAAATAACTGCCGGGTAAAAAAAGAATCCGGGCAGGATGCAGATGCAGCGAATTCAAAGCCTGTGCTTGCACTGTGGGGAATAGGACCGGCCGGCGATATAGATATAGGAAGATTGGCAGATAATTACAGGCTGGTGCTCATAGACAGAGACAGGGAAGCTTTGCTTTCGGCAGTCAGGGAATATGGGCTGAAGGAACAGGATTATATAATAGCGGATATTCCATTCTGGCATGTAGACGATGACCAGTACCGCTTGTATGAGGCGATGCTTGAGGACTGTGCGGACACCGAGCATATACTTGAGTTCCTGACAGGCATAGCGACTGCCAATTCCGGTAAATATATTGGCAGAACGGAATCTGGGGATATAGTAAATGACACCGACAGATATCTTGATATATTTGATTACAGTGTGGCGGTCGGGCTTCACAGCCAGCTCAATTCCAGATTTGCGGCATTGCTTTACCACTACAGGGACAATTATCATGACGAGGATCTTAGACTCATAAGCAGTGCCATCTCGGGGCTGAACGAGGCAGCGGTGGAGAGACTCAATGACTACATGTATCATATGACAAAGGATGTCCTCATATATGGATATGAGGTCGTTGCATGTGAGGATCAGACATACGCAGAGAAGCTTGCAAATGCATTTGACAGGCGGGATGTGGAGACGATGAAGTCGGTGGAGGACATAGAAGGTGTGGCACAGCTCATGAAGGATATGTCGCTTCATATGAACTACGACGTGGAGCTGGTTGACAGCCGCCATATGGTATGGCCATTTGACACGGCTGGTGGCAGTAAAAATTACGTGATGGGATTTGCCGCCATGCGGAAGATATGATGTTGCAAATAGGCGGAAAAGATTAAAAAGTTAAATTACATTCCATAAAAATCAGTTGATATAACGTATATTATCATGAGGAGGAAGCTATGACAGACAGAGAATTTGAACAGTGCATGTCTGCGATGGCGGCGGGCGACAGGGATAGCCTGCGGCACATATATGATGCGTATCTGAAGCTCATATATGCTGTGGTGTACGACGCCATAGGACAGCGCGAGGAGGCTGAGGATGTGACATCGGAATTCTTCATCAAGCTGTACAGCATTGCGGGAAGCTATAAGCCGGGAAATGGACATAAGAAATGGCTGGTCACGATCGCCCGGAATATGGCGGTGGACAGGATCAGGAAGATAGACCGTGAGGCTCTGGTGGATGAGATACCGGAGACCGGGCAGAGTGGCAGCATGGAGGAACAGATTGTGAACAGCGTGTCACTGAAGGTGGCCATGGAGTCGCTTAAGCCTGATGAGCGGGAGATAGTTGATATGAAGGTGGCTGGAGGATTTACCTTCAGAGAGATATCAGAGATAGTTGGCAAGCCGATGGGAACAGTCACGTGGCTTTACAACAGTGCGATCAAGAGACTTAGGAGGTGCAGACTATGAACAGACATGAAGATGAACTGGAAAAGGAAATAGCTGACAAATATATAGAGAATATGGATGCACCTGATCTCTGGGAAAAAATTGATGCAGGACTTGATGCGGTGGATGCGCAGCGGGTGCAGGATAAGAAATCTGGAGATAAGAAGTTTGGAGTCAAGAAAGACCGTAAAGTCAGGAACAGAAGAACCATCCAGATCGTCTCCGGTCTTGTGGCAGCGGCAGTGGTGTGTGTGCTGATCGTAGCCGGACCGTTAAGGAACAGCCGTAAGAGGGCAAGCGATAAGACAGCGCAGGACAACAGTGTGAAGGTGACTTCGGATGAAAGTTATTATGCAGAAGAAAGTGACGCGGCTGCGGCAGACGATATTCAAGGCGATGCTGCTGAAATGGCAGAAAACGCCACGGCGAGCTATGATGTACAGAGAAATACTGATGCTCAGAATTCTGTGAATAGTGCTGACTATATCCCCATGATCATGTTGGATGGTGTGCTCTACAGGGACACATACGACATGGTCGATGCTGACAGCGTGGATGAGAGCAAAGCGGCCTACGCTGAGAGCTACACCGATGGCGTGCCGGCAAATGACGGCGAGGTCAACTTTGACATGAACCCATCCAGAAACTCAGCCTACATTGTGTGTGATGATGGCAGCCTTGTAGTGAAGGTTGAGGGCAACTGGTACAGATTTGAGAGGGCAGAATAGCATAAACAAATCAAAAATTAAAAAAATACAGAAATTACCATAAAAAATAATAATCCCTTCGTATATAGAATATAAGGCTTGACCGGTAGCTTGAAATTCATATTACGGAGGGATTTTTTATGATGAAATATAATTCAAAAATATTTGCAAGATCCATATGCGCAGTTATGGCAGGGATTATGATGGTAGGAGGTCTTACGGGCTGCGGTAACGATGATGCAGTAGATGGCAGGGGAATGCGCCTTGAAAAACAAAATGGGGATAATACAGAGATAACAGGGATCGCAGAAAAGTACAGGGAAAAAGAAAGTAAGCAAAAAAAGAAGTCGCTGCAGGACAATGGCTTGAGTGGAATATTCAACAGTACGTCGAATGATGTTATGTATGCGGAGGAAGCTTGTGATGTGGCAACAGTCGCTGGAGATACAGCGATGGTGACAGATACTTCAAATTCTATGTATACAGAGGTCGCCTACGATACGAGAGAATATGACAGCATGACGGAGAATGGATTTGTGTCCACAGTTGACAGACCACTTTCTACATTTGCGGCGGACAGGGATACAGCATCCTACAGCAACGTCAGGTCATATATAGAGTCAGGTAGTCTTCCTCCTGATGGAGCGGTGAGAATAGAGGAGATGTTGAATTATTTTACCTATGACTACAGAAAGAAGCCTGAGGACGGAGAGAAGTTCTCTATATACACAGAATATTCGGACTGCCCATGGAACAAGGACACAAAGCTTATGATGGTGGGGATCAACACAGACGAGATAGATTTCGGGGACAAGAAGCCTTCAAATCTAGTGTTTCTGATCGATACCTCGGGATCTATGTATGATGACAATAAACTCCCTCTTGTGCAGCAGTCATTTGCTATGCTCGCGGAGAATCTGGATGGAAATGACAGGGTTAGCATTGTCACTTATGCGGGAGAGGATACTGTGGTGCTCTCGGGTACACCAGGTTCAGAGCAGTATACTATAAGTGAGGCTCTTTCAAATATGACCGCTGAGGGCTGCACCAACGGCGGCGATGCCATCATCACAGCTTATGAGCTGGCGGAGAAAAACTTCATAAATGGTGGAAATAACCGTGTCATACTTGCGACAGATGGGGACTTGAACGTGGGGCTGACCAGTGAAAGCGACCTTGTGGATCTAATAACCGAGGAGAAGAAGGAAAACAACATTTTCCTCAGCGTGCTTGGGTTTGGAACGGACAATCTGAAGGACAACAAGCTTGAAGCGCTGGCAGATAACGGCGATGGAAGCTATGCATTTATAGATTCCGCATATGAGGCAAAGAAGGTGCTGGTGGACGAGATGGGCGGCACACTGAACACCGTTGCCAAGGACGTGAAGTTTCAGTTAGAGTTCAACCCGACAAATGTAAAGGGATACAGACAGATAGGCTATGAGAACCGCGCTCTTGCGGATGCGGATTTTGCAAATGATGCGGTGGACGGCGGTGAGATAGGTGCAGGACACATGGTTACGGTGCTGTATGAGATAGTGCCGGCCGGATCTGATTTTGAAGTACCTGCGGCCAATCACAAATACGGAGAAAATATAAATCAGGTGAATACAGCAGAGTCAACATCACAAGACCTTCGGGATAAGTCAGATAGCGCAGAGAACTATGCAGGTGAGCTTGCGACAGTGAACATAAGATACAAGGACCCCGATGGAGATAAGAGCAACCTTGTGAGCTGTGTGGTGAAGACAGACAGCTACAACGGCGGAATGTCCGCTGACATGAGTGCGGCAAGTGCAGTGGCGGCTTATGGCATGCTCCTCAAAAACAGTGAGTACGCGGGAGCAGCAGATCTTGATATGGTTCTGTCGCTGGTTAGTGGGAAGACGGGAAGTTCATCCGACAGTGATGACATTATCGATATGCAGTGGCAGGATTTTGCAGATATGGTACGTCAGACTCAGAAAATCAAGGGTTAGAGAAAACTCTTTTATTTTATTGATAATTCTTGTATAATAACAAATTAGAGTGTCTTATTAGACGAAATAAATTAAAAATATCAATAAATAGACAGAAAGGGTAAGATTCATGGGCGAGAAGAAGATTATGCTTGGTAACGCAGCCATTGCAAGAGGCTGTTATGAAGCAGGTGTCAAGGTGTCAGCGGCATATCCTGGAACACCAAGTACAGAGATCAGTGAGAACATGGTGCAGTATAAAGGAGACATTTACTCAGAATGGTCACCAAATGAAAAGGTTGCCACAGAGGTAGCTATTGGTGCATCATTTGCGGGGGTAAGATCCATAGTGTCGATGAAGCACGTAGGTGTGAATGTTGCATCAGATCCACTGTTCACAGCAGCATACACAGGCGTGAACGGAGGTATGGTACTTGTTGCAGCGGACGATCCTGGAATGTACTCATCGCAGAATGAGCAGGATTCAAGACTTGTTGCAAGAACAGCCATGATTCCGGTGGTTGAGCCTTCAGACAGCCAGGAGGCAAAGGATTTCACAAAGTATGCATTTGAGCTTAGTGAGAAGTATGATACTCCTGTAATGCTCCGTACAACCACAAGACTCTCACACTCACAGGGAGTTGTAGATCTTTGTGACAGACAGGAGATTCCTGACAAGCCATATGAGAGAAATATAAAGAAATATGTCATGATGCCTGGTAATGCTATACCACGTCATGTATTCGTAGAACAGAGACTTAAGGATATGGCAGCAGATGGAGCTGACATGCCGATCAACAGAGTTGAGATGAGGGACAAGAGCGTGGGTGTCATCACTAGTGGTATCCCTTACCAGTATGTGAGAGAGGCTATGCCAAACGCATCAGTATTAAAGCTTGGTATGGTAAATCCACTTCCAAGAAAGATGATCGAGGACTTCTGTGCACAGGTTGACAAGGTATATGTCATCGAGGAGCTTGAGCCACATATCGAGACTCAGGTGAGAGCATGGGGTATAGATGCAGTCGGTAAAGATCTGCTCACAGTTCAGGGCGAGTACAGTGCAAACATGCTCAGAGAGAAGCTTCTTGGCGAGAAGGTTGAGACTGCTGAGGCTGCTCATGTTCCAGCAAGACCACCTATCCTCTGTCCTGGCTGCCCACATAGAAGTGTATTCTCAGTTCTTTCAGAGCTGAAGATCCACGCAGCAGGAGATATCGGATGCTACACACTTGGAGCCGTTGCGCCACTCAGTGTTATTGACACAACAGTCTGCATGGGTTCATCCATTTCTACCCTTCATGGAATGGAGAAGGCAAAGGGCAAGGATTATATCAAGAACTGGGTAGCGGTCATAGGTGATTCAACATTCCTTCACACAGGTGTGAACTCACTCATGAACATGGTATACAACCAGAGCACAGGAACAGTCATCATACTTGATAACTCGACAACAGGTATGACAGGACATCAGGATCACGCCGCAACAGGTAAGACACTGATGGGAGATCCTACATACGCCATTGATATTTATAATCTCTGCAAGGCACTGGGAATCCAGAGCGTCCATGAGATAAATGCATTTGATATAGAAGGTCTTAAGAAGCTCATCAAGGAGGAGACAGCAAAGGATGAGGTATCAGTCATCATCACAAAGTCACCTTGTGTACTTTTGAAGACGACTAAGATAACAGGAAGATGCAAGGCAATACCTGAGAAGTGTAAGAAGTGCGGTATGTGCTTAAAGCCAGGATGTCCTGCAGTTATCAGGCAGGAGGATGGAACCATCCGTATAGATGACACACTCTGTACAGGCTGCGGACTGTGCATGAAGCGATGCAAGTTCGATGCTATAGAAAGGGAGGAGTTCTAATCATGGAGACAAAAAATATTATGATCGTCGGCGTAGGCGGACAGGGAACACTTCTCACAAGCCGTATACTCGGTGGAATCACCACGGCAGCAGGATATGATGTCAAGCTCTCAGAGGTTCACGGAATGAGCCAGAGAGGTGGAAGTGTTGTTACATATGTAAGATATGGCGAGAAGGTCAATGAGCCTATCGTTGAAGAGGGCTGTGCAGATGTGCTTATAGCATTTGAGAGACTTGAGGCGCTCAGATATGCACACTTTCTGAAGAAGGATGGAGTTATCATAGTCAATGACCAGAGAATAGATCCGATAACAGTAGTTACAGGCGTAGCACAGTATCCGGATGGAATCATAGAGAATCTGAGCAAGGAGTATAAGGTAATATCTGTGGATGCTATGGATGAGGCTAAGAAGCTTGGCAACAATAAGGTATTCAACACAGTTATCATAGGTATCGCAGCTCAGCATATGGATTTTTCACATGATGCATGGGTAGAGGTCATCAAGAATACGGTTCCACCTAAGACGGTTGAGAAGAACCTTGAGGCATTTGAGGTTGGATATAATCTGTAAATGATAACAATAAACTAATAAGATGGCGGGGGTTTGTTAATTAGTTATTAAAAACCCCGCCATTTTATGTATTAATGATGGAAAAATGAAACCATGTATGGTAAAATGTATACAAATTTACTTGCATGGGGTATCAAAGTTATGAATGATATGTACAAAGAAGATATAGAAGCAAGATGGCAGCTGCTTGTATGGCGGACGGTCATTGCTATATGTGGTGTTACATTTGCGCTTTCATGGATATTGTATGGGGTTCATAGGGTAGAGAAGAATATAGGCAGCGGTCTTTATATGCTGGAATACATATTTATTCCGATGGCCATACAGATCATTACACTGGTGGTGTGTTACTTTATGATCAAAGCGGACAATATATCCAATGAGAAGAAAAATTACGTGGTCATAGGATTGATATTCGTGTCTATAGGAGTTATATCATTCACATATTATTCCGTTTTGCCACTCATCATGTTGCCAATCTTAACCATAGTTGCCACGGCATTGTTTGCGGATCAGTCACTAACCATATGGTCTGGTGTTGTGGTGGCGATACTAACCGTAATTGATATGGTGAGGTATCATTTTGAGTACACTGACAGTGTGGCGGGGCTTAACTGGGTCGGAGTGCTCAGCATATTTCTTTTGTTGATCATTCTTTTGTGCGTGATGGTGGTTATAGTCAACACACATACAAAAGCACTTATGAGTTCTATAATGGGCAGCTACAACAGACAGGTCACTCTCATGAGTGAGCTTATGATAGATCCGATGACGGGACTTTACAACAGACGTTCATTTGAGGACAGTCTGGAGAAGGAGATAGAACGTGCCGAGCAGACAGGAGCCAAGTCGTATGTGACTATATTTGATATAGATCATTTCAAGGAGGTAAATGACACATACGGACATAGCAACGGTGATATAGTCATCAAGGCTCTCTGCAAGATGATGAAAGAGAAATCTAAGGATATGGGGCTTGCGTTCAGATACGGCGGCGAGGAGTTTGTCATACTGTTCCATGATGTGGAATTATCAAAGGTCATGAATATTGTAGAGGACATAAGAACAGAGTTCAGATGTTATTATTTCCATTTTATGAACAAGGATGGAATCACATGTAGCTGTGGTGTGGCAGAGTACATCAAGGGTGAGAGCTCAAAGGCCTGGTTTAACAGAGCTGATTCAGCGCTTTATAAGGCAAAGGAGTCAGGACGTAACAGGACGGTCATAAGCGAGTGATGTATATTCATATGATATTTTAGATACAGAATACAAGATGAGAATATAAGATGTGGAACAAATAAAACCTTGCATCATTTCCCGGAACGGGTGATGCAAGGTTTTATTTGTTTCGTATATTTATGTTTGTTAGAGTTATTCAACATATTCATTGAGCCATTCCACAATCCCGTTAGATATTGCCTTGGCGTAGTTTTCAATATTTTCGTTAAAGTAGTCCAGATCATCCTGACTTGTCATAAATCCCATCTCTATAATCATGCTTGTCATATCCGTGTCACGGATCACCGCGTAATCGTCGTCACTGTCTCCCTGGGTTCCAATCCTCACACCTCGGTTGTCGGTTATGCCAACTTCCTCAAGGTTAGTCAGGATGTCGTCTGCCGCCGCGTAACTGCGTTCCGAACCTGAACTATGTATCCATATCTCTATCCCCTTTGTGGTATTGGCTGTTGCGGTTGAATTGCGGTGTAGGGATACGAATAGGTCCGCTTTCGCCTTGTTTGCTATGACTGATCTTGAAGCGAGCTGTGTATCGCTGTCATCAGATCTTGTCAGAACCACGTTGACACCGCTCTTTTCAAGGGCATCAGCAACCTTCAGGGCAAGCCGGAGATTGTCATCTTTTTCGTAGCTTCCATCGAGTCCAACAGCTCCCACATCGCTTCCGCCGTGTCCGGCATCCACACATACGGTATATGTATCATTTGCTTTTTTCAGGCGCACAGTCTGCTGTCTGGCTTTGCCGGAGTTTGCCTTTGCCAGAAATATTCCAAGCACGAGAACACAAATCAGCAATATAATATTTATTACAACCAGAAATGCCACAAGGGCACGTAGTTGCTTTACTGTCATTTTCTTTTTTCGTTTGCTCATATTTCCTCCAATAAAAATACCATCAATAAACATAAACGAATTTTCGATCTTTTTCAACCCTGTACAATGGATTAGTTGAAATGTTATAATTATCAGAAAATATAAACAAAAATATAAACGAAGGATGTGATTGACAATGATAATCGATTTTCACACACACACATACCCGGATAAAATAGCGGCGAAGACTGTGGAGCTTCTTGCGGGAAGATCCGGAACTGTGCCGCACTCAGACGGAACACTCATGGGTCTTGAGAGTGATATGGAGCACAGACGTGTGGATATATCCGTGGTGCTTCCTGTTGCCACTTCGCCGAAACAGTATAAGCATATAAATGAATCAGCACAGGTGGAGAATGAACAGTTTGCGGACACCCATGTGTGGTCATTTGGCGGTATACACCCGGATAACGACAACTACAAAGAGATACTCAGGGATATAAGTGACAAAGGACTTAAGGGGATAAAGCTTCATCCGGACTATCAGGGGGCGTTCTTCAACGATATAAGATACAAGAGGATAATAAGCTATGCCACGGAGCTAGGACTTATCGTGGTCACTCATGCAGGGCAGGATATAGGCCTTCCTGAAGTGGTGCACTGTACACCGGCAATGACGGAGGAGGTGCTGGATGAGGTCCAGCCGGACAAGCTTGTTCTTGCCCATATGGGTGGGTGGCAGATGTGGCAGGACGTTTTGGACAGGCTGTGTGGCAGGGATGTATATCTGGATACGGCATTTTCATATGGACATATACAGTACAGGGATGGAGCAGTACACAAATGGAAACTTATGGATTCCGATATGTTCAAGGCAATAGTGGAGAAGCATGGCGCTGACCGTGTACTCTTCGGAACCGACAGCCCATGGTCAGATCAGTCCGAGGCGATCTCAGATATAGAGGGATTAAAGTTTCCCGAGGATGTGAGAAAAAAGATAATGGAGGAAAACGCGGCTCGTCTGCTTCGTATATAAATACTTTGTAAAACTGGAAAAAACTATTGCAAGTAATTTAAAAATATGTTACATTTTTATTACGGGATTGAATTTTCCACAAATACTATAAGCCGATTCCTATATGAATCATATACTAGTTGAGGACAATAGAGACATGTCGATGCCTTCCGACATGTCTCTATTTTTGTATATATGGATATCAGAAAATGGGGCATACAGTGTATTGATATGTTACAGATAAATTGAAAATATAATATTTTGAGATATATAAAGTCATTACAATAAAAAAGACTTGAAATCATATGATCTCAAGTCTTTTTAAGAGCTGGGCTACAAGGATTCGAACCTTGAAAATGCTGGAGTCAGAGTCCAGTGCCTTACCATTTGGCGATAGCCCATTGCCTCAACAAATGGTAGTATATATTATTGTTCGGAAAATTGCAAGTGTTTTTTTGAAAAAATTTAAAAAAAATTTGTAAGCCTTCAGAATGGCTGTTTTGGCTTGTCGAGTAGATAAAAATAGGGTATAAAATTATATAGAAATTGCATCGGGGGTAGAACACAAATGTATTCATATGACGCGATAGTTAGATACAGTGAGACAGGCGGAAGAAAGACATCGAGCATGGCGACCATCGCCAACTATTTTCAGGATTGCGCTATCCTTCAATCGGAGGAGGTCGGAATAGGTCTTGATTACCTTGCAGAACATAACAGAGCATGGTTTTTGATATCATGGCAGATAGAGGTGGATAGATATCCTGAGCTTGGAGAGCAGATAAAGGTCCGCACATGGGCTTATGATTTCAAGGCATCACTCGGATTTAGAAACATAGATGTGATTGATGGTGAAGGAAACAGGATTGTCAAGGCAGCATCGATATGGAGTTATGTTGATACTGAGAGCATGCGTCCGGTCAAGATAGACCAGGAGGTTGCAGAGGCTTATCCGATGGAACCTGCAATAGATATGGAATATGCGCCGCGAAAGATAAAACTTTGGGATGAATATACAAAGGTGGATACATGGCATGTCATGTCGTATCAGATAGATTCCAACAATCATATGAACAACGAGGCTTATATAGCTCTTGCACAGGAATATGTGGAAGATATAACAGATATTACAGCGGTCAGGGCAGAATATAAGATGCAATATGTCAAGGATGATGTTATAGTAGTAAAGAGGGCTCGTGATGGAAAGTATGTACAGATACTTTTGTGTGACGAGGAGGACCGGGTAAAGTGTGTTGTCCAGTTTGAACTCAGGGCATAGAGAACACACTGGTACGGTCAGATTATAATAAGAGGACGGTATAACTATGATAAGAATAGGTGAATGGAACGATCTGGTTATCAAGAGAGAAAGAGATTTTGGCGTGTACGTCGGAAGCGCTGATGACGACAGGGAAGTACTCCTGCCAAGAAAACAGGTTCCAAACGGCGCGAAGATCGGGGAACATATAAATGTGTTCGTGTACAGAGACTCGGATGACAGAATAATTGCGACGGTTAAGGTTCCATATATAACTATGGGGAAGATGGCAGTGCTCAGGTGCGTTGGAACAACCAAGATAGGTGCGTTCATGGACTGGGGACTTGAGAAGGACATACTTCTTCCATTTAAAGAGCAGTCAGGACCAGTCAGGGAAGGCAGAGAGTATCTGGTGAGAATGTATACGGATAAGTCGGACAGACTGTGCGTATCAATGAAGGTCTATGAATATCTTAGTTGTGAATCTCCATATAAGCAGGGCGACGAGATATCAGGCATAGTGATAGAGTACAAGTCGGAATATGGAGCATTTGTCGCAGTCGACAACAAATATGCGGCACTCGTACCTGGCAAGGAGATTCACAGTGCAATATATCCAGGAGATAAGATCCAGGGAAGGGTTGCGGATGTCCGTGAAGATGGTAAACTCAATCTCACGCTTCAGAAACCAGCAAAGATACAGACTCGTGAGAATGCGGAGATGATAGTTAACATAATAGAATCCTATAACGGCGTGCTGCCATTTAATGATAAAGCCGACACATCAGTCATTGAGAAGGAATTTGGAATAAGCAAGAGATCGTTCAAGATGGCGGTGGGCAAGCTGCTCAGAGACGGTCTGATCCGTATAACTGAGAATAATATCGAGCTACTTACAGAGGAGGAGAGAAAAGAGCTTGCAGCAAAAGGAACGACAAAGGATGACGTTGTAAAGAGGAAAAAAACTCAGAAATCATTTGGACAGACATATGCAGGAGACATATCAAAGACCAGAAATAAGCCGGAGGGAAGCAGCAGAAAAGAATTTTCAGGGAAAACTGTTCCAAATAGGTCTGGAAAGGTCAAATTCACCCGCAGCAGCGGTGGAAGACGAAACAACTGGCATGCTATGCTGGCAGAGCAGGAGACAGACAGCACGGATGATATTTGAATATGATATAATGAGCATTGCGACTGTTGCGCTTGCGCAAACCGTCATAATGCGAATGCCTACATGGAGCCGGTAGGCGACATGATATTTTAGAATTATGTTCAGATATATTATGAAAGAATTATAAAATAATAACAGGAGGATGTTGACATGAAGACAATTATAAGTACACCAAAGGCACCGGCAGCAATAGGCCCATATTCACAGGCTGTTCTTGTGAATGGAATGTTATTTACATCAGGTGTTATACCTATCGATCCGGAGACAAATACATTGGTTCAGGGAGATGTTGAGGCTCAGGCAAGACAGGCAATCGGCAATCTGAAGAATCTTATTGAGGCATCAGGTTCATCAATGGAAAAGGTAGTAAAGACAACTGTATTTATCAAGGATATGAATGATTTCGGAAAGATAAACGATATATACAAGGAATTCTTTACAAGTGATTTCCCGGCACGTTCATGCGTTGAGGTAGCAAGACTTCCAAAGGATGTTCTGATCGAGATAGAAGCCATAGCAGTGGTAGAGTAAGATATGGAGATTGGAGAAGCAAGAAAGAAAGTAAAGGGTGCGACGTGGTTTTTCGCATCGCTCATAGGGGTGTACCTGATAGTCCTTGCAGTGCTGATGCTGAGCGGACTTGGGGGAAGGATATCAATGATCCAGAACCTGCTTATCAGCCAGGGAATGATATTTATTCCAACTCTGGTATATATAAGCATAACCAGGTGTGATATCAGGGAAACCTTAAGGATAAGAAAGACACACTGGTCGGCGATCTTTATCGTGCCGGTTTTTGTACTTGCACTTGAACCTGCCATGTCGGTCATCAATTCCATAAGTCTCCTGTGGGTGGATAGTGCCACAACGGAGCTGACAGAAGGCCTTGTGGCTAAGTACCCATTCTGGGTATCAACGGCACTTATGGCGCTCACACCGTGTATAGTCGAGGAACTCGCATACAGAGGAGTCATTCTGGGCAGCTACAGGTACAGCAGCCGTCTGTGGGCGATTATTGTATCCGGATTATTGTTTGGTGCAATGCACATGAACTTTAACCAGATGGCATATGCGGTGGTTCTGGGAATTATGCTGGGACTTCTGGCGGAGGTAACGGGAAGCATACTGCCGACTATGTTGGCGCATTTTTGCTTTAATGAGATATCTGTCTGTATAGGCTATTTCCTATATCATGACAGCTCATTAAAAAAGGTTGCGGAGTCTGCATCTGAAAATATCGTAACGACAAAGCAACTCATAATAACTATAGTCAGCATGACACCGTTTGCGGTCGGTGGGTTATGCGTAGCATTTGCCCTTCTATATGCCCTTGCGGTCATCAATTGCAGGAAGGATGAAGTCTTGGGAATGTTCCGGAGACAAATGAGATTTGCAGATGATGGTTCAGAGATCCGGAGACCAAGGATAATCTCGATCCCACTTGTGCTCTCACTGGCAGTGTGTATAGGATTTATGGTAATCAGTGAGATCTTATAGTGATATTTACGAAATATAGTGTTAATATGTAAGCTTGGACAACATATGATCCAACATCAAAAAATGCCTGCAGATAATATATCTGTGGGCATTTTCTGTATGTTGATGAGTATTATTACTGATCTCTGTCGAGAAACCAGTAGAAAGATATGGTGTACAATCCGGCAACTCCCACCAGTGTATATATGATCCTCGAGAATGCTGTGCCGGAACCAAATATACCGTCCACGATGTTGTAGCTGAACAGACCTATGATGCCCCATACAATGGCGCCGATTATTGTAAGCGTCAGGCATATACAGTTAAGTGTTTTCATTGTAGACCTCCCAAATTTATCTGCGCCATAATAAGACGCATTTATATATTCCTACAATGTAAGTGTGTACTGCAAAAGGAATTTTTATTCTGAAAAATCAGATTAACTGTGAGATACTTGACACTTTTGATTGACTGTAGTACATTTACATGTGAATAATTGTTCAATTGGCACAGATATAACGCTTCGTCTGTTTTATTCAGAAGAAGCGTTTATGTTCATATACGGAAAGGACAAGGTGAAAATATGATAGATTTTGGCGAGTATGAACTTGAAAGCTCAGATCTCTCGGATCTTGCAGAGTTGTTCAAGGTATTTGGAGATTCGACAAGGATATCGATCATGTTCGCATTGCTCAAGCAGGAGCTGAGTGTCGGTGAGATAGCGGACAGGCTAGAAATGAATGCATCAGCGATATCGCATCAGCTCAGGGTACTTAAGCAGGCAAAGCTGATAAAAAGCAGAAGATCAGGTAAGAATATCATATACGAATTGGCAGACGAGCATGTGGTTACGATTATCAAGCAGGGCGTTGATCATATTTTGGAATAAGAGATGGGGAATTTGAATGAAGGTAGAATCACTTATATTTGATATGGATGGAACACTGTGGGACAGTGCTGAGAATGTGGCGAGATCCTGGACTGAGGTGCTTAAGGAGAAGTCTGATGTGGACATGGTGGTGACTGAGTCTGACATAAAGGCGGTTATGGGCATGCCTATGGATGCCATAGCAAGAAAGATGTTCGGCGAATTTTCAGAGGAGAGGCAGATGGAACTTGTGGATGCCTGCGGCGATTATGAGAATGACTATCTTAGGCAGCATGGAGGAAAACTCTATGATGGCATTGAGGATACATTGGCAAAGTTATCAGAAGCGCACAGGCTTTATATAGTGAGCAACTGTCAGAGCGGGTATATAGAAGCATTCCTTGAGTATTATGGATTTGGCAGATATTTTAAGGATATTTTGTGCTGGGGTGATACAAAGGTATCAAAGGGCGAGAGCATAAAGATACTTATGGATAAGAACGGCATAACTGATGCTGCGTATGTGGGAGATATACAGGGCGATTGTGACAGCGCAAGATACGCAGGCATAAAGTTTATCCATGCCGCATATGGATTTGGTAAGGTCGAGGATAAGGATGCATCTATACAGCGGTTTGAGGATCTTTTGGATATTGTAGAGTAAGATTTAATGAACCTGGGGATATCACAGACCTAGGTGATATTGTGGTAGCAGCTATATAGTTTAATACTAAAAAAGAACAGACAGTATTATTAACCAATGGTACTGCCTGTTCTTTTTTGCATATATATATGAAATGGATAAAATTATTTGTTCATGTGCTCAAGAGAGGCAGCTACAAATCCTTTGAAAAGAGGATGTGGCTTGTTTGGCCTTGACTTGAATTCAGGATGAGCCTGGGTTCCGATGAACCATGGATGATCTGGAATCTCGATCATTTCAACGATGTGTCCGTCAGGTGAGAGACCGACCAGCTCCATTCCATTGTCTGAGAGAGCCTGTCTATAATCGTTGTTGACCTCATATCTGTGTCTGTGGCGTTCGTGGATGTATTCTGTTCCGTACAGCTTGTACGACTTGGAATCCTTTGCAAGTACACAAGGGTAAGAACCCAGTCTGAGAGTTCCGCCGAGGTCTGTTACATCGTGCTGGTTTGGCATGATATGTATGACCTGATGGAATGAGTTTGGGTTGAACTCTGAGCTGTGTGCATCTGAATAGCCAAGTACATTTCTTGCAAATTCAACTATGGTAAGCTGCATTCCGAGGCAGAGGCCAAGGTAAGGAACATTTTGTGTACGAGCGTAATTAATGGAAGTGATCATGCCCTCGATACCTCTGTCGCCGAATCCACCAGGAACGATGATGCCATCCACATCGCCGAGCAGCTCGGAAACATTGTCCGGGGTTACGAGTTCGGAATCGATCCATTTGATCTCAACCTCAGCTTTGTTAGCGACTCCAGCATGCTTCAGGGATTCCACAACTGATATGTATGCGTCATGCAGTGAAACGTATTTGCCAACAAGGGCAACCTTCACAGTGGTGGTTGGATGTTTCCATGCATCTATCATATCTGTCCATTCTTTCCATGCATGATCATCTGGTGGGGGACATTCCATGTCGAGACATTCGCAGACAACGTCGGCGAGATGCTCTTTCTCCATTGCAAGAGGGACCTCATATAATACGTCTACATCAAGGTTCTGAATGACATTTCTGCTTGGAACGTTACAGAACAGAGCAATCTTGTCTTTTATTCCTTGATCCAGAGGAAGGTCAGAACGGCATACAAGTATATCTGGCTGGATTCCCATTCCCTGAAGATTTTTGACGCTGGCCTGCGTAGGCTTTGTCTTGATCTCTCCAGAAGCCTTGAGATAAGGAATAAGGGTAACATGTATCATGATGCAGTTGTTAGGACCTACCTCGTGCTGGAACTGTCTGATAGCCTCAAGAAATGGCTGGCTCTCTATGTCACCGACAGTACCACCTATTTCGATGATGGCAACCTCGGTGCCCTTGGCATCGGGATTCCTGTAAAATCTGTCCTTTATCTCATTGGTGATGTGGGGAACAACCTGGACGGTGTGTCCGCCAAAATCACCGTGTCTTTCTTTCTGAAGAATGCTCCAGTAAACCTTACCGGTTGTTACATTTGAATTCTTGTTGAGACTTTCATCAATAAAACGCTCATAGTGTCCGAGATCTAGATCGGTCTCAGCACCATCATCCGTTACAAACACCTCGCCGTGCTGAATGGGATTCATTGTGCCGGGATCAATGTTGATATATGGGTCGAATTTCTGACTGGTCACCTTGTAGCCTCTCATTTTGAGAAGACGACCAAGGGAAGCAGCAGTAATACCCTTACCGAGTCCTGATACAACACCACCAGTAACAAACACATACTTGACTGCCATAATTTTATCCTCCATAAAAACTTAAAAAACTACATTAACATATTATATGCAAGCCATATTCAAAAGTCAATTTAGAAAAACAAGTTAAAACAAAAGAGAACTTGATAAAATAATGCTGGAGCAAATAAAACAAATGTTTTTGAACTTAAATACGTGATAATCTAAGGTAAGTATGTTATCATGAAAAAAACTGAGGTGTTGTGACTGAATAGCCTGTGCTGAAGGTGGAGATCTATGAGAACTGTAAAATTCATACATATATCAGATGTACTCCTGGGAATAGATGTGGATAAGGAAACATCCTGGGGGGACGACAGGAAAAAGGAGATATATGAAACATTTGAAAAGATAATAGAGCGCGCAACAGATATCGGAGTGGATTTTCTGTTTATATCCGGCAATCTGTTTGATCATAAGCCTGATGACGGGGAACTTGAGTGGCTTGACGGTGTGCTTGGGAGCCTTAAAGACACAGTGGTTATATATGCCGCAGGATTTAACGACAATCTTGGTGGCGGGGCGGCGATCATGTCCTACAGGTTCAGATCCTCCGTGTGTGTCATTGGCAGTCCGGCGATGGGCAGCTATTTGTCACTGGGTGGAGGGTACAGGGATGCACAGGCCACGATGGCGATGGATCACCTGCATTTTCCTGAGAAAGACCTAGATGTGTATGGCGTGAGCTATTTTGATGACAGGATGGATACGCATGCCATAGATGAAGCAGAGCCGGATGACAGAGCTGTGCACAATGTGCTTGTGGCCTGTGGCGGTGGCAGACACAGGATGCCCGTTAATTGGCACAGTCTGCATGACAGGGGTTTTGATTATATAGCTATGGGAGGCCGCCAGAAATATTCGGTAGAGATACCGGGCAAGGTCTATTATCCGGGAAGTCCAGAGGCGGTGTCTATGGAATCCACCGGTCCACATGGGTATATATATGTAGAGATAGGATCCGATGGGACAAAGGCAGAGTTTGTGCCTGTGGCGGCAAGGGAATACAAGCGGATCGATTATCATGTAGATAATTATACAAGGGACGGCGAGCTCGGCGAAGCGATAGAGAGACTTCTTAATATTGAAGGAGTCGAAAATATATACACTATCAATATAGTGAGAGAAGGTGGCTGTGAGAAAAGCTTTGATATTTCAGAAATGTTGTCGGAATACAGGATCCTGGCGGTGAATGGAGAGGAATTTGAGCGGACGGATTACAGCGAATATGTAAAAGCCAACAAAAACACGGAATTTGGAAAACTGCTAGAGAAACTGGACGATTCAGATATTGATAGCAGCAGTGGAGCAAAAATGGCTGTGGATAGGATGATAGATATGTCTATGCTCTATTGTAAAAATAATAAGAAAATGGGAAATGATGTATTTCGTGAAATGAAAAGGCAGGTAATGAGCTTGTTGGAAATAGAATGTCATGCCTATGAAAATCAAAGAGATATTAAGGAATATCTTGAAATTAGAAATGATTATATCATCAGTCCTGATGTTTTAGAACAACTCAACCTAGTATGGGCAAAAGAAAGGGCGATGGAGCTGGAGATTACAACACTTAGAAAACGAGCAGAAGAGTTGCCCCGAAAATACAGAAGAGAATGGATCCTTATGGGAATCAGAGCGACAGTCATACCAATGATGACGATGGGGATTTTGTCAATAATATTGTTGTCAGCCACATTGAAAAGAACAGGAGGTTCATTTCCTGATGATAGATTGGTGTATATCCTAATATTTATGATGCTAGTCATTTGGGGGTTTTATTGTGCGGGATATGTATTTGCTAAATACAGGGGAATCATAAAAAAAGACGGCAAAACCAGACTGCATGAAGAACTTGAACATAATCAGACATGCTTAAATGCCCTGTGTGCAGACCGTGATGCAATTCACAAAAAAAGGACAGAGCTGCAGATGCTTGATGGACGCAGAAGGGATATGTATGAAAGCATGAATGACAGGGAGAAAAAACTGGATGTGAAACTCCAGAAGCTCCGTCTCGTGAGGTCTGCGTTGGACATGCTACGTGAATAAAAATGATCATTGGGGGTTAAGGCAGTCTTGTCTGCTCCGCCTGTATTATGGCTTTTTCGTTTCTGAATGTCTGAATAGCGACCATTTGAATAGAGCCGAGTATGAGCAGAAAGCCAGCCAGATCCATCCCGGAAAATTTTGTACCGAGAACCAGCCATGTCAGAATAGCGCTCGTAACAGGTTCAACTGTGACAAACAGACTCGCTTTGACACTGCCAAGTATACTGATTCCTATGCCGTATATAGTAAATGGAATGAGTGAGCCGACAATAGCAACAGCAAGGGAAGCTGTGAGTATCTGTATGTTCATATGGGGGAAGGTAAATGTCCTAGTTACAAGTAACAGGATGATGGAAGCGAATAGAGAAGCCCATCCTATAACGTTGACAAGCCCATACGAATTGTATAATTTCTGCGGATAAAGACAATATATAGTAAAGCAAACGGCTGATATAAGCCCCCAAAAAAGAGCAGGGAATGATATGGCAAGAGAATTAAGTCTGCCGTGTGTTGCAATCAGAAATATCCCGGCAAATGCGCATATTACGGATATGGTTTCGTAATTTTGTGGTTTTTTATGCATGAATATAGCAGTGTAAATCAAAATCATAATGATATATGTAAACTGGATGACTGTGCCTGTGGCTGCATTTGAATGCTCGATTGAGGCAAAGTAGGTGAATTGTACGCCCATCACTCCGGTGAGGGAGAAAAAAATCAGAGATATAACACTTTTAGGCTTTGACCATATGGACAAAGCCTTTTTATCTTTTTTTAGTGCAGAGATAAAGAGTAATACTATACCGGATATAAACTGACGAATGATAGATAACTGGATTGAATTCACATCGGATGCCTGAAAGATATATTGTCCCAGAACTCCGCTGATTCCCCACATGATTCCGCATGAAAGCACCAGTATGATCCCGAATTTTTGTGAATGAGCAGTTTGTGTATTAGTCATAGCATTACTCCTTCTAGTAAAAGTGCCATTATTTTAGCACTGCTCCGGCATTATTTCAACTGTTCTTCAGACATGGAGCCTTAGTGTCAAATGAAGGATTGAAGGCATAGAAATTCTTGAAATCAAGATTATCCTTCACGGCTTCCAGACACTCACCAAAACGCTGAAAATGAACAATCTCACGTTCTCTAAGGAATTTTATCGGTTCAGCAACATCCGGGTGATCTTTGCAAAGGCGGAGAATATTGTCGTAGGTTGATCGCGCCTTCTGCTCCGCAGCCATATCCTCGAAGAGATCTGTTATAGGATCCCCTTTGCACTGAAATTCACATGCGTTGAATGGAATGCCGCCGGCGGCCTGTGGCCAGATGCCTGTAGTATGATCGATATAGTATTTATCGAAGCCAGATGCCTTTATCTCTTCCATGCTCAGATCTCGGGTGAGCTGGTGTATGATGGACCCGATCATCTCCAAGTGACCGAGTTCCTCGGTGCCGATGTCGGTGAGTACTGATTTGACCTTGTTGTCAGTCATTGAATATCTCTGCGAGAGATATCTCATGGATGCACTCAACTCGCCGTCGGGACCGCCGTACTGACTGATTATATCCTGAGCAAGTTTTGCGTTTGTCTCCTTTATATTAACAGGAAACTGTAGTCTTTTTTCATAAATCCACATCAGCAGTTACCCTCCCTTTCCCATGGCCATGGGTCGTTAACCCATGTGAAATAATTGTCATCATTTACCTGATATTTGTTGAGAGGACCATACAGACTGATGTAATCCTTCACAGCCTGCTGCCTCATGCTCTGGTAGTTTTCATAGCTAGATAGTGCGTGTTTGCATGAAGGGTGCAGATCAAGGTAGAGGGCGATGTCGTCCATGGCAAAAGATACTTCTGTTATAAAACGCATGAGCTGTTTCTTGTTCATTTTGTTCATGACTGTTTCCCCCTTACGCCGCAGAATATGAGATTGAGATCCTTAAACATGGTGCCTTCCTGAAGACCGCACTTGGCGTCATAGAGATTTTCGAATGGTTGTTCCGGAATATAAGTCATGCCCACAGGACGTCTTCTCGAATCCTCCGGGCATGTTTTATGTTCATCTTTTGCAGGGCGGCATCCGCCAGCCTGATTGGTGTATTTGACCGTGGTGCCCTGGTTGTTGTAATAGCAGCGCCCCTGGCTGCCACGGCTGCAGTTTCTGTTTGCTTCCACAAAAGCCTCCAGATATAACATTCTCTGTATAGAGTATGCTGTGGGAGAGCTTGTGTGACAGCTTAATTAATTCCTTTCATGGATAACTGTATACGCTTTTTGTTCAGATCGATGCCGATGACTTTGACCTGAACTATATCTCCGACACTTACGACATCGAGAGGGTGTTTGATAAATTTGTTGGACATCTCAGAGATATGTACAAGTCCGTCCTGATGTACTCCGATATCCACAAATGCGCCAAAATCAATAACGTTTCTGACGGTTCCTTTGAGGATCATTCCCTCGGTGAGATCTTTCATCTCGAGTACATCGCCCCTCAAGATAGGTTTAGGCATTTCTTCACGCGGATCTCTGGCGGGTTTTTCAAGCTCCTTGATAATGTCTGTGAGAGTGAGGATTCCTGTTCCCAGCTCTTCAGCAAGTTTCTTGACATTGCCTGCGGCTTTGGAAAGCTCCTTAAGGTTGCCCTTTGAGATGTCATCTGAGCTGTAGCCGAGGTGCTCCAGAAGAGCGGTGGCTATATCGTAACTTTCCGGATGGACGGATGTAGCATCAAGCGGATTCTTTCCGTCACTAATCCTCATGAAGCCTGCGCACTGTTCAAATGCTTTAGGACCGAGTTTTGCAACCTTGAGAAGTTCTTTTCTTGTGGTGAAACGACCATTTGTCTCTCTGTAATCCACGATATTCTTTGCAAGAGTCTTGTTGATTCCTGAAATGTGTTCCATGAGTGGCGCTGAAGCTGTATTGAGGTCGACACCGACCTTGTTTACAGAATCTTCAACAACGGCATCAAGAGCCTCAGCGAGTTTTTTCTGATTCATGTCATGCTGATACTGTCCGACTCCTATAGCCTTTGGGTCGATCTTTACGAGCTCTGCGAGAGGATCCTGAACTCGTCTGGCGATGGATGCAGCACTTCTTTGCCCTACATCGAAGTTAGGAAACTCCTCGGTTGCAAGCTTGCTTGCGGAGTATACCGATGCTCCTGCTTCGTTGGTTATCACGTACTGGACAGGTGTGTCCAGCTCGCTGATAAGCTCTGCGATCACCATCTCAGACTCTCTGGATGCTGTTCCGTTTCCAACGGATATCAGAGTGATGCCGTACTTTTTGATGAGAGCTTTCACAGTCTTTTTTGCCTCGGCGACCTTGTTCTGTGGAGCAGTAGGAAATATGACCACGGTGTCGAGAACCTTGCCGGTTGGATCCACCACTGCAAGCTTACATCCGGTTCTGAATGCCGGATCCCATCCAAGTACAGTTTTACCTGCGATAGGAGGCTGCATGAGCAGCTGCTGGAGATTGGATGCGAATACCTTTATGGCACCATCCTCGGCGCTTTCGGTGAGGGAGTTTCGAATCTCTCGCTCTATGGCAGGTGCGATAAGTCTGGAGTAGCTGTCATCTATGACATTATTCAGAATCTCCGATGTATCCGAGTTATCTCTCACGATGATCTTCTTTCTGAGGTAAGAGATTATCTCGTCCACAGGAGCCTCGATCTTAACGGTTATGAATTTTTCTTTTTCACCTCTGTTTACTGCAAGTGTGCGATATCCGGTCATCTTGGATATCGGGGCGGAGAAATTGTAATACATTTCATATACAGATTCAGCATCAGGATCCTTGGCGGTCGTGTTGATAAAACCTTTTTTAGTTGTGAGGTCACGGATCTTTGTTCTGTAGTCTGCTGTATCAGATATGTTTTCGGCGATGATGTCCATGGCTCCGGCGATGGCATCGTCCACGGTCTCCACGCCCTTTTCAGTTGACACATACTTTTCAGCCTCTGTCCTTATCGGGGTGGAGGTCATCTGAAGTGATATTATATTTGCAAGTCCCTCAAGTCCCTTGTCCTTTGCTACTGTGGCTCTGGTCTTTCTCTTAGGCCTGTAAGGCCTGTACAGGTCGTCCACCAGCACCATGGTTTCGGCTGATTCTATCTCAGCACGCAGCTCTGGAGTAAGCTTTCCCTGCTCCTCAATGCTTGCGATAACCTGGGCTTTTTTATCCTCGAGATTTCTCAGGTATGTAAGTCGCTCGTGAAGTGCCCTGAGCTGTTCGTCATTGAGTGCGCCAGTTGCCTCTTTTCTGTATCGGGCGATGAAAGGAATAGTGTTGCCTTCGTCTATGAGTTTTACAGCCGCCTCAGTCTGTGAGGTGCGGCATCCGATCTCCTCGGAGATTTTTTTGATTATATCCATGTATAAACTCCTTTGTACAAATGTCTAGTGCCAAATTATAAATATATCATCATAAAGTAAAATATGATAGCGGCACATCTGTAAAGTATATAAAAAATACGTGGATTATTCAAGACCGCTATGTTATACTCTGCTTAGTTGTGAACCACGTAAAAGGGATAAGATAAGGTTGGGAAAGCTGGATATGACAGATAAGATGGATACAAAACCAGACTTAATTCAGAAAGCCAAGGATATGGCAAAGAGCTACCATGAAGGACAGATACGCCGGGGAAGCGCCGGCTTTGTTCCTTATTATGATGAGCATATTCTTGGGGTATATAATATATTGAAAGATGAGTGTCAGATAGATGACGAGGAGGTGCTTGTGACGGCACTTCTCCATGACACGGTGGAGGACACGTCCTGCACGCTTGAAGATATAGAGAGAGCCTTTGGACCGGAGATAAAAGAACAGGTAAGGCTTCTCACCAGAATAGATGGAGAACCGTTTTCTGTTTATGCCAGACGCCTGTTTGCAAATGGCACAGACAAGACTATACTTGTAAAACTGGCGGACAGACTGCACAACCTCAGAACCATATCATATATGCCTGATATACAGTGGATACAGAAGAAGGTAAAGCAGTCTTACACAGATATACTGAATCCTTTGCATGAGACCATGAAGGGGATTGACGGACCATACAATGACAAGATCAACAAACTTGCTGATATGATAGAAGATCAGATACTTACGGTACAGAGAAAATTAAAGTTGAAAATATAAGAGATAAGATAAAATATAAAAGATCCTGCAGCTATATAGCCGGTATCGTTGATCGGCGGTTTGAAACACATAGCGGCAGGATTTTTTCTTTTGTTAAAAAATATGTGTAATAGCAATAAAGAACGCAGCTCAGGTATAGTATCAATATAGAAATTAATAAAATATTTTGGTCTCATCGATTATCCTGTATATGCCATCGGAGTAATCCATTATTATGACGTTGCAGTTTTGTTGGAGTCCACCGGACCAAAAATCCTTGAGATCGTGTTTTTTGACGTGCATCATCATAGCTTTGTTGATGGCACCGTGGGCTACTATCATGACTCTCGTGTCAGTTTTGGCAAGAGGCTCGATATATTCAGTCATGAATTTGGAGGCTCTGTCACACAGCTCCTGGAATGACTCACCACATCCTATAGGATGGTAGAGTTCAGGATGTTTGAAAAAATACTGAAAATCCTGACTTGGATCCTTTAATAGTTCAGACATGTTCTGTCCCTCCCAGTCACCGAAACACATTTCCTTGATGAGGTCGTTGGTTACTATAGGTATGTTTCTGTCTCCAACTATAAGGCAGGCTGTTTCGTGTGCTCTCTTCAGAGGGCTTGAGAACACTATGTCAAAATGAGTGTTCCTGAGATTCTTTCCGGTTATTATTGCCAGTCTTCGTCCGTTTTCGTTTAGTTCAATATCGGTTCTTCCCTGAAGTAGTTTCTTTTCATTCCATATGGTTTCACCGTGTCGTACTATATATATTTCCATTTTGTAATCTCCGTTATTATGTTTGGTATAAAATGCTTAAATGTCTTCAATCTGCCAGTCTATAGGTTCAACGCCGTGTGCGGTGAGAAAATCGTTTGTCTTGCTGAACGGACGGCTGCCCCAGAATCCTCTGTATACAGAGAGTGGACTTGGGTGGGCTGACTTCAGTATCAGATGATGTGGATTATTCAAAAATGCTGCTTTTTTCTGTGCATAAGCCCCCCATAGAATAAATACGATAGGTTTGTCCTGCTTGTTGAGTATACGGATTGCGGCATCTGTGAATTTCTCCCAGCCTCTTCCTTGATGGGAGCCGGCTCTGTGTGCCTGAACAGTCAGCACGGCATTGAGCATGAGGACTCCTTGATCTGCCCATTTCTCAAGATATCCGTTGTTGGGTATTTTACAGCCGAGGTCATCGTGGAGCTCCTGGTATATGTTAACAAGTGAAGGTGGGATTGCAACTCCTGGTTTCACGCTGAAACTGAGTCCGTGTGCCTGCCCTGGTTCATGATATGGATCCTGGCCTATGATAACGCACTTGACCTTTGACAATGGTGTGTTGTGGAATGCGTTGAAAATATCATCAGCGGGTGGATATACGGTCTGCGTTGCGTACGCCTGACCGACAAAATTAAAAAGGTCTCTGTAGTATTCTTTGCTGTATTCGGGCTTTAAGTATTCGGCCCAGTCATTTGTTATAGCGGGCATATATATTATCTCCTTTTTGAATCAAATTCATTTGTATATCTGTACTTGAAATATTTTATCACAGCGCGGAAATAATGTAAAACAATCGGTGGACTTTTGAGGTTTTGAGTTGTAAGAAAAAAGCTGACATGTTATAATTATGTAGTGTTGTGGTATCCGATAAATATCAGTTAAGTTGAAAGGAGCATATATGTATGGAGAAAGCATATAATACTATGAAACATGTAGGAGCACTCAATATTGCACTTGGAGTTATAACTATAGTTACAGGTCTTGTGGTTGGCATACTTATGCTTACAGCAGGTGGAAGATCTCTCAAGAACAAGAGATTTATAGTTTGGTAAGGCTGAAATATAAGTTAAAAATATAATATGAGATGTACACCGTAAAGTGTACTTCAGAAATGTGTTATAACGCATTAAAACATAGAAAAAGGTTGACATCTGACTTTGTAATGTGTTAGAGTCAACCTAGAAAATGCAATGAAGAGGAGTAGTAGAATCCTGGAGATGATCAGAGAACTGCCGGTTGGTGTGAGACAGTGATTGAGAGGATTTGAACTCGCCTTGGAGCAGCCCGCTAAAAGATACGACGTTACACAGTAGCGTTGAGCGTATCGAGTAGGATGGGACGGAGGCTGGCCGTTATAGCAGAAGGATATAAGATATGTAAAAGATATGTATTTGAGTTGTATAAGATCTGCATGTCTGTATCTGTAACGAGAGCATATTTTGTAATTATTATGAAGTATGAAATAGAGTGGTACCGCGTAACTTACGTCTCTATAGTATGGGAGATGTGAGTTTTTTTTATGGTTTAAGTTGACTGTCGATATCAGATAGCGTTACAGAATCCTAAAAATATTTATTTCAACATTTTAGAATTAGGAGGATTTATCAATGAAGAATTATCAAAATTACAAGCGCGGATATTTTATGCCGCCGGTGGAGTGCACAGACTGGGTAAAGAAAGAGTATATAGACAAAGCTCCTGCATGGTGCAGCGTTGATCTCAGAGATGGCAATCAGGCGCTTATAGTTCCAATGAGTCTTGACGAAAAGCTTGAGTTTTTCCAGGAGCTTGTGAGAATAGGTTTTAAGGAGATTGAGATCGGTTTTCCGGCAGCATCAGAGACAGAGTATGAATTCTGCAGAACACTTATAGAAAAAAATCTCATACCTGATGATGTTACTATTCAGGTACTTACACAGGCAAGACCTCATATTATCGAGAAGACATTTAAGGCTATAGAGGGATGCAGTAATGTTATCGTACATCTTTACAATTCAACATCATTTGCACAGAGACAGCAGGTGTTCAGAAAGTCAAAGGAAGAGATACTGAAGATCGCTGTTGATGGTGCAGAGCTTCTCAACAAGATGGCAGAAGAATATGGCGTGCCATATCAGTTCGAGTATTCACCGGAGAGCTTTACAGGAACAGAGATGGATTATGCGCTTGAGGTGTGCAATGCAGTTATAGATGTGTGGAAGCCTACTGCTGACAGAAAGGTTATAATCAATCTTCCTGCGACCGTAGAGATGTCACTGCCGCATGTCTATGCAAGCCAGATAGAGTACATGAGCAAGAACCTCCACGACAGAGAGAATGTGGTATTATCACTTCATCCTCACAATGACAGAGGCTGCGGAGTTGCCGACGCAGAGCTTGGTATACTTGCCGGAGCAGATAGAATAGAAGGAACACTGTTTGGCAATGGTGAGAGAACGGGAAATGTAGATATAATCACACTGTGTATGAACATGTTCACTCATGGAGTTGATCCTGAACTTGACTTTAGTGATATTCCAAAGCTTACAGAACTCTATGAGAGAGTTACAGGAATGAAGGTATATGACCGTTCCCCATACACAGGAAAGCTTGTATTTGCTGCATTCTCAGGCTCACATCAGGATGCCATAGCAAAGGGTATGAAGTTCAGAAAAGAGCAGGGCAATGGAATGTGGACCTGTCCATATCTGCCGCTTAATCCAGAGGATATCGGAAGAAAATATGATGGAGATGTTATAAGAATAAACAGCCAGTCTGGAAAGGGTGGAATCGGATTTATACTTCAGACAAAGTATGGATTTGACCTGCCTGCCAAGTTCAGGGAGGACCTTGGATATACTGTTAAGGATGTATCAGATAAGGAACACAAGGAGCTCAGCCCTAAGGAAGTTCTTGATATATTCCAGAGTACATATGTAAATGTTGATGGACCTATAAAGATGCTTGAGAACCATTTTGTTCAGGGAGATGGAATATCAACGGAGATCACTATTCTCAAGAATGGTGAAAAGAAGGTGTATCATGGCAAGGGAAATGGACGTCTTGATGCAGTCAGCAACGCCATTAAAAAGCATTTTGATATACAGTTTAAGGTCGTATGCTATGAGGAGCATTCTCTTCAGACTGGATCCAACTCACAGGCTGTGGCTTATGTCGGAATTGAGATTGAAAACGGCAGTGTTGTATGGGGGGCAGGAATAAAGGATGATATCATCGATGCCTCTGTACATGCACTTGTAAGCGCAGTGAATAGAACAGGTAAATTATAAAACCAGATCGTATATGCGATAATATAATAATAAAACCGGAAGACCTTGTATGTAAAGGCTTCCGGTTTTGCTGTTGTATAACGGCTATTTCGTGAGCTGTGTCTAGATCTGTGATCAAAAATGATCAATCTGACTGCATGGTTTTCAGTTTTTTATAACAGTAGCCTATGATATCCTTACGTGTCACGATGCCAATAAATTTATTCTGATCGTCTACGACCGGGACAAAGTTCTGAGCCATTGCGCGGGCTATCAGATCTTCCATGTTTGAGTTGATCGATACGGAGGCGTACTCGAATTTCTTTGGGATGTCACTCAGAAAGATCGTCTCGGCGGTCTTGAGTGCACTCATTGAATTCTTTTTGCAATACCAGAGAATATCGCCCTCTGTTATAGTTCCAACGTACTCGCCATTGTTTGACAATATAGGGATGGCAGAGTAGCGGTGTATCTCCATTTTTTCAAGTATCTGTCTGAGGGAAAAACTATCCTCAATATATGCAACCTCACTTTTGGGCGTCAGAAAAAATAAAATATTCATGTTAATTCTCCTTGATGCAAATAATAAGTTTGAGTAACAAACTGACTACATTTAATTATAGGCGATAATCCGTTGAAGTTCAATTGAATAAAGTGTGAAAAAGAGGCATTGCATGAAAAAAGGGCATTTTACGTTCGACAAATGGAAAATATGTTGTTTTCAGAATACACAGATACAACATTGTAATATGTCTGAATTTGCAAAAAGCTGTTGTTAAATGTCTAGCTATTTGATATTATTAAAATGTATGTACAATTTGGAAGCGATATAAGGAGGTTTGTATGGGAACAGAAAATGTTTTCCAGGAAAATCAGGAATATCTTATAAAGGCAAGAGAGCTGGTGACAGCTATAGATGATATGGAGGATGAACTTGACCAGGCAAAGGCGCTTCAGAAGCGTACTTCCAGGAGTTTATCCCAGGAAGAGAAAGGTCTGGCGGACGAGGTTGGTTCAACACTCAAAAATAGAAAAATAGAGATAGAAGATGGATATGATGCAAGACTTGCAGAGAACGGTGCAAATATAAGAAAGCTTCAATCCAAGAAAGACAAAAAGAAGACTGAACGCATGGGAAACAGGATAGAGAGCGAGACAGCCGCGCTCAATGAGGACAACAGGCAGTTGCGACTTGAGGCAAAGGAATTGTTCAAACAGAATCATGTATCAGCGTTCTGTAATAGTGGATTCTTTTACTGCATGTTTGCACCGTGCGGCGCAGGGGAGATTATACGGCTTATTTTGCTTATAATACTGTTTTGTCTTGGTATCCCGGCGTTGGTTTCTGTGACACTTTCGTATACAGTGTTTGCGGATGGCGTGGACAAGCTTATATATGTGGTTATAGGACTTTCTATTATAATATTTGAATTTATTGTCTATTTCATTGTGTTCAATATGGCGAAGGTGAGAAACTTGGATGTTGTACGCGAGGGACGACAGATACGAAATAAGGTGAGAGCAAATGACAGACAGATCAGAGCCATAAGAAACTCTATAACAAGAGACAAGGATGAGAGTGTTTACAATCTCGAAAAGTATGATGATAGACTCAAGGAACTTGAAGAAGAGAGAGAAGATATCAGCAACCGCAAGATAGAAGCCATAAAGGTGTTTGAGAATGAAACGAAGCAGGTGATTGTGGCAGAGATAACAAGCCGCAGACAGCCAAAGATAGACTCCCTAAAGGAGGAATTGAAGTCTCTTGAGGAGAAGATCAATGCAATGGAGAGCAAGCTGGCTGATATGCGGAGTCATCTCACTGATAGCTATGTCACATTTCTTGGAAAAGATCTTTGTACAGAAGAAAAACTTACAGATCTTATATCCATTATGGAAGAAGGTACAGCAAGTACGGTGTCGGGGGCTATAGAAGTATACAAGGGAGAGGATTGATACAACCGTATATAATTTAAGTTTATGGTTTGTCAGATCTTATGTGGAAGCTTCGGTCCGCATGATGACGTCGGCGATGTAATGCGCCATGTTGTTTACAGTATACAATCTTGTACTCTGCAGAAGACTGAGTCCTGGTTTTCCAGACAGATTAACGATCCCGGTAATAGACAAGTCGCCTATTGCCGGGAGTTTTTTATTTACACCTATACCGGGAAGAAGCGGAGCTTTGGTGAGAGTTACCATCCCCACATCTGTTCTGTGCCCGAGCGACGCGTCCACGGCGATCACAACCGGGTATTGGTGCTCTGTATATATCTTCTTTATCGTATCGTTTAGGTTGAGAGCGTGGACTGGGTGCTGCAATGTGCCATATACTCTGTAGGCACACTGGGAATTGGAAAGCAAGCTGCCTACGAGCGGGCCAAGAGCATCGCCTGTTGCCCGGTCTGTTCCTATGCATAGAACAACTGTGCTCCTATCTCCACTGCGCAGGGACTTTAATATTTTGCACATTCTGGCGGACATATCGTCCGCGGATGAAGTGATTGTGGGATTGTAATATTCAGTTCGCCTGAGCATTCTTCTGCGATCGGTTATATTCATATGGTAGACCTGCCTTGATTCTATAATATTAGATTATTTCCAAACAATGTAAAGTTTACACATCTTTGGCTTAATAACTGAGAAATTGATGTGATGATAAAAGTCATATAAAAAAGAAAAAGTCAATAAAATAAAAGCCTCCGGTGACAGAATTTCCTAAAAAAAAGATAGGATGGATGCTATCATACAGACTACTAAAATAAAATTCGGGAGGTAAGTTATGTATGATAGAGATAGTATATGATGAGGAGAGAGAAAAAAACAGTGACACAGGGAGAAAGAAATATGAACTCCCAAAGAATATCAGACAGGTGGGAAATGCTCCAGGAAATTACAAGATATATATAGAAGATTATGTGATGACGTATCTGAGAAAACTTGCTGCCCCGGGAAATATGATGTGCAGAGGGGCGATACTGCTTGGAAGGATATACCGTCAAGATGGCGAAAAAGTTATGTTTATAAGCGGTGCGGTAGATGCGCAGAATCTCGAATTTGATATCTCGATGATAAGCTTTGACGACAGCGTGTGGAGCAGCTTGTATTCAGAGATAAACAAATATTTTGATGACCTGGTTATAGTCGGCTGGTTTTTATCCAGAATGGGATTTTCGACAAATATAAATGAGCAGATGAAAAAGCTGCACAGGGATAATTTCCCAGGGGATGATAAGATATTGTTTCTCATGGATTCCCTCGAGTGCGATGAGGCGTTTTATTATTATGAAAATGGCAGTCTTGTGAGAGAAAAGGGATATTACATATACTATGTTCGAAATGAGAAAATGCAGAACTATATAATAAGCAGAAAAAATGATGCGACGGAGTCGAAGAGGGATGCAGTCGCTATAAAGGATAAGACCGTGGTGGAGACATTCCGTGAGAAGGAGCGCAGTAGAACGAAGAACCACCGGAAGGGAAGAGGCGGATTTGTACGTGCTGCTGCGGGCATCGGAGTCGTGTGTGCTGTGTCTCTGGGGGCCCTATGGTGTGTGTCACCGTCCACATTTGATAGGCTGGGGGATGTGGTGATGCGAAAAAATGGAGGGGAAGTTCAGGTGTTCATGAACAATGCTGACGTCAGAAGTGCAGACGAACCGTCAGGTGTTATAAATAAGGGAAGCTCCAAGCGGAATGTGAATATGCAGCAGATAGATACACAGGAGGGAGATGCACAGACAGAGCAAACTCAGTCAGCAGACCAGACATCCCAGGATAGAGCGCAGCCTGACTCAGGAAGTATCACAGAAAATATCACAGAAAATACAGCCGATGTTATAGCAGCGGATTCTGGCCAGAATATATATATCGTGGAGGCCGGGGATACCCTGGTAAGTATTGCGATAAAGATGTATGGTGATCAGACTAAGGCCGATTATATAGCCACTGTGAATGAACTGGATATAGACACCCCCATATACGAGGGGCAGAAAATAGTTATTCCATATATAGAGTAAAAATGCTATAATTAGCGTGTTTTTTATGAAGAATACTCATTATGCTGAGAGGAAATCTGAGCGTAATGGGAGAATTTTTATTGGTGAGAGATTTTACTAACGGATTATAATTTCAGAGGATGAGTGTAATGAGTTTATTTAATAAGAACAGAAAAAAAGAGAATTATAAACACGAAGAAAAAGATGAATCAGTAAAGGCTCTTTATGATGAGTGTGCAGATGATTCGGTGGATAATGTAATAGAAGTAAAGCGCACTATGGGCAAAAGAGGGCGTGTCATAGTGGCAGTGGCTGTTGCAGTGATTGCCGTCGGACTGAGCATATCGTATATGAGGTATAGTGCTGTAAAGACGTATGACGGGTTTGATGTTGTCAAATCGGTTGAGACATCCGGAGACAATATAGCGGATTATTTTGTGTTTGCAGGAAATGTCCTCAAGGTTACAAAGGATGGAGCGTCATATATTGATGAAACTGGCACGGTGAAGTGGGATGTCAGCTATGCTATGAAGATGCCTAAAGCAGAAGTGTGCGGTGATTATGCCATAGTTGCGGATATGAATGGCAAGGATGTATACATATTTACCACTGAGGGAGAGGTGAGTCGTCAGACGCTGAGTTATGATATTGCAAATGTTGACATAGCGCAACAGGGAGTTTACTGCCTTGTTCTCATTGGGGAAGATGGTTCATATATAAGCGAGTATGATAAGGACAGTAAGAAGATATATGAGAAGAAGGCATCTATAGATAAGGATGGATATCCTCTGGATATAGATATCTCCAATGATGGTGTAAAACTAATAGTAAGCTATTTAAGAGTGAATGGCGTCAAGACTGAAACGGTGTTGGCGGCGTACAATTTTGGTTCGGTGGGACAGAATAAAAATGCGGACAGACTTATGGATTCATATACTATAGAAGATTCACTATATCCTACGGTGAAGTTTATCGACAACGATACCATCGCCTGCTTTGGCGATAAGGATATAAGGCTGTACACTATGGTGGAGGAACCCAAGGAGAAAACTGTCATAGATCTGGAAGGCAGAGAGATGCAGGGAGTGTTTTATAATTCTACCTGTGTTGGGTATATAGCTTTGGCTGATTCTGGCTCTGGCTCAAAATATAAGATATACACATATGGAAGTAACGGAAGCCAGAAGTCTGTGGTTAGCTATTCGGATTCATATGACAAGATATATGCGGCTCAGGATGAGATAATAGTTGTGGGAGATATGGACTGTAGTATTTTCAGATTGAATGGAAGTACCAAATTCAAATACTCGTTTCCCAAGAAGCTTGTCAATGTGGTTCCGGATGCAAACAAAGAAGAGTATGTAGTGATATCTGAAAGTGAAACGCAGATAATAGCTTTAAAGTAGATAGTAAATAGATGCAATTGCAGATCTGTTGATTTAGTGAGAGGAGACGTGTTATGAATCTTATGTTACTTGCATTCCTTGCAATCGTATTATTGTGCGCACTCCTGGGATATCACAGAGGACTGCTTAAGAGCGCGCTCAGTGCAATAGGGATAGTTGGGGCTATTCTGCTTGCAAATTTACTAAATCCATATGTAAGGACTTTTATCTGTGAGCATACAGGTATAAGAGAAGAGGTCAGACAGAGGATAGAGTTGGGGCTCAATGCTGATCAACTTGATGTACAGGGGTCAGTATATGGAAAGGAAGGGTATCTTGAGAATACAGACCTTCCGGAGATCGTAAAAAATTATATACGAAGCAGCGACAGTATAAGAAAAGGCCAGGAGACATTGTCTGAATATGTACAGGATGTGGTGGACTATCTGACGGATATGGTAGTTAGTGGAATTGCATACATAACAACAGTATTACTGGTTGCTTTGGGGCTCATAATAGCGTTGGCGCTTTCTAATCTGGTCAGTGTGATACCTGTGGTTGGCGGAATAGATAAGACTGGGGGGATTGTGTTTGGATTTGCCCAGTCAATACTCATCGTATGGGGGCTGATGCTTGTAATCACGCTTTTTTCTGCGTTTAGCTGGGGAACAGATATGATGAAAATGATCGATGAAAGTAAAATATTGACATTTGTATACAAAAAGAATATTTTTTTGAAAATAGTTGTTGACATATTGGATAATATTTAGTATAGTGTCACTTGCTGGTCGTGACCGGCAAGTGAAAACAATGAATCAGGTCAATATGTCACTGAGACATGATTATAAATTACCTGAAAAAAGTTGTTGACATACACACTTCGGTGTGGTAATATCTAGAAGTTGTCGCCGAAGAGGTCAGACATCAGCAACCGAAAAGACTCTGAAAAAAAGATAAAAAGTTGTTGACAAAGAGCTTCAGATGTGATAACATATAGAAGTTGTCGCTGAGAGGCGAGAACATAAAGAACCTTGAAAAATTAACAACAT